>Ga0209636_10002293_pt1 | contig 19512 bp, 10 predicted proteins | sample DeeMarSWOR152_54_FD_187464 | JGI IMG/M metagenome (GOLD analysis project Ga0209636, IMG submission 187464) | Marine sediment microbial communities from White Oak River estuary, North Carolina - WOR-1-52-54 (SPAdes) (version 2) | ecosystem: Environmental > Aquatic > Marine > Intertidal zone >... | reverse complement strand
GTGGTATCAACTCGTTCTTCAGTTTTATATATCTGTTATATTCTTTAAACTTTTCCTTATATTTTTCAATTCCCTTATCTATATTCTTTTTTTCATCTATTTCGGATTCATTAAAAATCTTATAAATTTCTCTTTCGATGGTCTCCTTTTCTTGCAATGCTGCATTAATTCGATCTATTTTATCTTTTATTTTTTTACTCAAATCCATCTTATTAAGGTAAAGAGAGAAATATTTTTCGAGATTATTTTTAAATTTTTCACAAAACTCAACAGTTATGTCAGAAACATCCAAATCGGTATAAATCTTTTTTAGATACCGTAATATTTCCGATTTTATTTCTTCTGCTTCTTTCTTTAATATTTCAAGGTCTTGATTCATTTTGTTGAGCGTATCAGTTCTTCCATCAAGTCTTTTGTAAAATTTGAATTTTTCGACTAAGTCCTGATAATTTTCAAAATTATATTTCCTGCTTATACTCTCAATTTTGTTTTCAGCATTATCTTTTTCGCTTATTAGTTTGTTTTTTTCATTTTCAAAAATTTCACTTTTCTTTTTTAACTCAACATATTTATCACTTTCAACAGCATTCGCTGTTAAATATAAAACAATGCCATAAATAGTGCTGATAGCTCCTAAAAGTCCTAAAAACAAAAGTGGAATTATATAAAATTTTCCGAGAGTTAGAAATAAACTAAAAGCTAAAATCATTAAAATCATTATAATTCCTGAAAGGAAAATAAGCCTGCCTTTTTTCCTTCTCTTTCTTCTAAGATTTATTATTTTATCTGTTTCGTATTTTAAATTTTCAATTTCAGATATTGTTTCATTTATTTTAGAATTTTTTTCCCAGAAATATTCCTTATAATCTCCAATAAAATCCTTATCTTCGTCACTAACTTCATCAAATATCTTTTTCAATAATTTGTATTCTTCAAGTTTATAACCCTCATCTTTTATTTTTTCTTTTTCACTTTCAATATCCTCTTTTTTTGCTTCTAATTTTTTTAAATTTTCTTTTAATTTGATTAAAAGAATTTCAATCTCCTTTTTTTCGTTTTCAGTAAATTTTTTAAATTCCTCATAACTTTTCAACTCTTTTTCGCACTCTTCTTTCATTTTTTCGACCTTTTCCATATCCGTATTTTCATTCTTAATATCATCTTCTATACTTGAAAGTTTACCCTGCATCTGTAAAAGTAAATCATTTTTATCAATTGGGAAATTAGATAAATGTTTTAACGATTCAAGTTCTTTTAAATAATTTTCCAATTTCTCTTTGTTTTCCTTATCTTGATGAAGTTGATTCTTTAATTCCTTAATTTCAGACAACTTTCCAAGATAATCCATCATCTTCATATCTAAATTTATTTTTTGTTCTTTTTCGCTTAATTTTTCAATCTTTGTTATTTCGCTATCAACTTCCAGTCTTCTCTCATCAAGACTTTTGAGTTCGGATTCGATTTCGGTTATTCTTTTATTAAGGTTATTTATCTCATTTTTGACCATTCCCTTTCCTTTTAAAGTATATCCCTGATACTTATTCAGAGCCGTATTCAAAACATCAAGTGCATCGAGTGCAGTGGTATCACCAGATGAAGTATCAACTATCTTTTGTATCCTTTTTGTAATGCTGGCAGAGTCTTTCAAACTTTGAATTTCGTGCTGGCGAATTAAGGCAGTCTTTAAAAATACGTCCCTTGGCAATTTCAGTAGAAACTCACCAACTGGGTATTCCCTCTTCCCTTTGTAAAAATCTTCACTTATATCCTTCCCGGTTAATATATCATAAATGAAAACCTTATCCTTTTCAAAATCTCTTTTAATCAGTAATTCTTTTTTATTAATCTCGATTTCGAGCTCAATTTCATAGGAATCATCATCCCAGGGTTTCAATCTATCAAATTCTTTCATTTCATCTTTTTTTATGCGAACTGAAGGAAATCCATATAAACTTGCCAATATCCCATCAACAAAAGTAGATTTCCCCTCTTCATTACTCTCAACTATCAAAGTAACCTTGTTAGGATTTAAGACGATTTCCCCATCAAGACATCCGAATTTATTTGCTTTGAATCTCTTAATCTTCATATCTTGGTTTTACCGATTTTTGCGTTAACGCATCAAGTCCATAATAAATGGCATTCTCGATAATTATCCTTTCCGAATCATCCGATGCATTTGCCATGAAAGAATTTAACTCCTTGACGAATTTACTTTCAGTAGTATCAGCGGTATCAGAAGTTTCAAGGTATTTCTGAATATCATAATCTGGCTGAACATCACTTTTATCAAATGTTATGTGAAAGTAATTATCTTTCAAAAAATTTTCTGGAATCTCGATAATATTTCCCGGTGGGAATCTCCCGATTAATCTAACGTAAACTATGTCGTTCTTATTATTCGTTTTTTCTTTAACCTTTTCTTTTATTGCGTTCAAAACCGCTTCGTTGTGATTCAGGCCGGTGCAGTCAATGGATATTTCATATATAGTTCTATGGTCAATTTTTCTTTTTTCTATTTCGACTTTTCTATTTTCATAAATTTTCCCGATAATTATAAACTTTTCTCCACATTCTCTAAGATTTCTTCCCATCGGGCATCCCGCATAGGCACCTCTTGTGTTTCCATCTACATCCGTAACTTTAGAATATGAATGATAATGTCCAATTGCAGCGTAATCAAAACCAAGTCTAATAAGTTCTTCATCCGAAAAAGGGAGCGTTACCTTTTTATCTGATGGACAGTATCCATCACGCGAACCATGAAAAACCAGGATGTTTATGCTATCCTTTCTTCTTGGAATATTACCCACTAGAAGTCGTTCATCAAATGGGCGATTTTCAGCATGTGATATACCAGTAACAGATATATCCTTACAATATGGTAGATCTATTGATTCAAAAGTATAATGTTTAAAAATTATTACATTATTAGACCAAACATTCTGCCTCTTTTCTGCCAAGAAATCGGGGTTATACATACTGCTCGGCGAATAAAAATCATGATTGCCGGGGGTGATTATTACTGGTTTAGGAGAAATACTTGAAAATTTATCTATCAAAAAATTTGTCGTATCTGCAGTGGAAGATTCATAGTCTATCAAGTCTCCGGGAATTAAAACAATATTAATATCTTCATCTTTTACCATCTCACAAATATTCGATATTATACCCTTATGCTCCTCTTCTCTGATTTTGAGTTTATCAGGGGGAAAATTCAATCTTGCAGAAAAACTTGAATCAAGATGAACATCAGAAACCTGTAAAAATTTTAAAACGTGATTCATAATGATTTACCTTATACCTATTATCTCCTAAATGTATTAGAGATTGCTGTAACTTTAGCCATAAAAAAGAAATGTGAACATTTTTCACTCATTGCTTTGCAATGATTGAAAAATAATTATAAAGTTTCTTTTCCACCTTGGGCGGCTCCGCTGTGGCGTAGCCTACTTTCTTTTTAAGATGACACGGCAAAAAATGAAAATTTAGCAAGGACAACCCAAGTGTTGTCCCTACATGGTTATGGAAGCTAAAGTAAATCAATATATTACAGTTGAACTTATTTCACAAAAAGATTTAAAAACATAATTTTTAGACTTTATGCCGCACCATCTTTCAAAGAAAGTAGGTTCTTCTCACAAAATCCTGTCAATCCTCCAAATTCACAATTCCAGCAGTCTCTATCTTGATGAAGTTCTTTATCAATATTAAAATTTTTCTCAATAATACCTTTTGCAGTTGATAAAATGAACTCCTTTATATTTGGATTTCTTTTAACTTGATGTGCTGTTTCCTCTTCAAGAAAATATATTTTCAACATTGGATTCTCAACATCCTCAAAGACATCTTCGCTAACCGCAAGGTCGTATATCTGCATCTGCATTTCATCGTCCAGCAAATTTTTTGTAGTCCCCTTTAAACCGGTTTTATAATCTGCTATCTCCCAGATACCATTTTTCTTATCAATTCTGTCTATGAATCCTTTGATGTGTATGTTGTAATCCCTAAAATCACATAACCATAAATTAAACTCCTTTTCTGTGTAAATTGGCTGGGATTTATCGAGTCCAAACTTCTTAAAATTAATAAATATTTTCTCTCCACGTTCTTTATACTCTTCTTCATAATTCTTTCTACTGACTCCATATTTAATCATCAATCTTTTTAATGATTCAGGATGGTCTTCTATGTTATAATAATTTTCTAAAATCCTATGCACACAGATACCAAATATTAAACTAGTGTATTTATCCTCTGAATCTTTTGTATTAATCCTTTCGGTCTCTTTTTCTAATAGTGATACTCTGTAAACAGGAAATTTATACTCATAAATGTACTTATATTTTAATGGACAATTTTTATATTCCTTCATCATTGAAAAATCCAATTTCATTATCTTTTTCCTTGGCGATATTCTTATTTTTTCTTGCTTTTGTGAGTATGTTTTCAATAATATTTCAGCTCTATTTTCCAAATCGACTTTATCTGAAATCTTTTCTTCGGCTACCAGTCTGTTTATCCCGATTTCGCTCTCCTTTACTTTGATAACTTTATCCACATATTTTTTATCGCCAAACTCATTGAGCATCTTCTCATAATAACTGGAGAGTTTCCCTTTTGATAGGGTTGCAGTTAAAAAGAGCATCTCTTTTGCTCTTGTTGTTGCAACATATTTTAACCTTATTTCTTCATTTTTTCTTTTTCCCTCCAATCTCAATCTTTCTTTTGCCCTGATATATTTCTCTGTTTTATCACTTCTGCTCCCAAGAATATCATCTTTATATTTTAAAACAAGCCCATAGCCAGAAAATTCTCCTTTTGAATCTTCCTTTTCTATATCAAGTAAAATCTTTGATTCATCTCTGAAAGAGTTATCCCTGATGTCGCAAAAAAATACATAGTCAAACTCAAGCCCCTTCGCTTTGTGAATGGTTAAAAAAACCACCCTCTCCTTATCAGTCTCTTCCGATATTTCATCCTCTCCTCTTTCATCTTCGATTTTAAGTTCTAAATATTTTACAAAATCAGAGATAGAAGAATTTTGGTATTTTTTCTCAAATAATTGACTCATTAAATAAATATTTTTCAGAATGTTTATTCTATTTTTTATAAAACTGTAATCACCCGAATAAATCATCTTAAAATACTTACTCTCTTCAAGCAGGACATAAACCAGATTTGCTAAAGGAAGTTCATCTTTTTTTAAACTAAAATTTCTAAACAAACTATCCAAATTTGCTATTTTTTTCTTTGTATATTCGCTAATCTCTTTATTATTCAATATATTTTCAAAAACCGTGAAGATATTTACAAATTCTTCTTTCACCCTATATCTTTCTTTCAATTCCTTAATGACACTTCCTATTTTCATCATTGCATCGAGATTCAAAGGATAAGGTGCATTCTCTAATATTCTTATAAGAGATGGAATATCGAAGGGATTCTCAAGAATTTTAAGGTAGGCAATAACATCCTTAATTTCTTCCCTATCAAAGTAACCTCCTCCGATAGAACAGAAAGGTATTTCTTTTTTATGAAATACCTCTTCAAAAATTCTGGGATATGTTTTCGACCTGAATAATACCGCAATATTATTTAAAGATATACCTTCTTTACTCAATTTTATAATCTCATTCGCCACAAATTCCGCTTCATTCTTTCTGTTGTCTGAATAAAACATTTTTACTGCGACCTCACCCTTATATCCTTTTTTGTCATTTTTTATTTCCAGAAATTTTCTTTTCTCAGAGAAATATGGGTCTTGAAATATGGTGAAATTTGCCAAATCCAATATTTCATTATAAGAGCGGTGGTTTTCTTTAAGGAATTTTTCTTCTCCTGGAAATGCTCTTATATTTTCAATTTCAGCATCTCTCCATCCAAAAATGGACTGCTTATCATCACCAACTACTGTTACATTTTTGAAATTGTCTTCTGATAAAAGTTTTAAAATCTCAAACTGACCGTAACTCGTATCCTGCATCTCATCAATTAATATGTACCTGAATTTTTTTCGATATTTCTCTGCTATGACAGGATTGTCTTTCAATAAATAATATGCCTTCAGTAAAATATCGCTGAAATCCAGAACCTTTTTCTCGACAATTTTCCTTTGATAATTATTATATAGTCTTGAATACAATTCTGCATATTCTAATTCAGTTTTATAATTACCATCTTCATTAAATTCTTCTTTATATTGTTCAATCTTTTTAAAAATAATCATTTTAAAATAGATTTCATTAATTAATTTTATTTTTGCTTTCTCTATAATCTCAAATCCACTTAATAAAATTCTCCTTATATCTATCAGATTAATATTTTTCAAATTCAATATGAAATCCTTATCAGTCTTCATTATCATTTCATTTATTATTTCATCTCTCAGTATTCTTTTATCGGTATTATCCATAATTTTAAAATCGCTGTCGATACCACTTAAATAAGGATTTTCGAATATCAATCTCAGCCAGAATGAGTCGAAATTATATATGCTTGCCTTTAACATCAGATAATCATTATCAATGACTTCTGAAACCTTTTTCTTTAAATTGAATGCAGCCTTCTTGGTAAAGGTCAGAGCAAGTATATTTTCAGGATTTATATTTTTTTCTAAAACTAAATGCAGGTATCTATATGACAGAACTGAAGTCTTTCCAGTTCCTGCACCCGCAACAATCTTCAGCGCTTTGTTAATCGGGAATTTCACCGCATCTATTTGCGCTGGTGTAAATTCGGAATATATATCTTTTGAATCTTCTAACATTTTAGAAATATAGTGATTTTATGACTGTGATTGGTTGCATATGTTCAGGTATTCGCATTTGTAACCACGATAAGGTTTACATTCTGTATCCTCAACCCTATCGAAATTAGACCTTTCCTTTGAAATGTCATCAAGAATAGAGACTAACCTTGATTTTACATGTTCCATTATCTCTGGATTTACATGTTTTATTCTTCCTTTAACATTAAGATTCATTATAGGAATTTCAACCTTTTCGCAGCTCCGCCTCTTGTCAAAATCGAAGAATATATATGAAAAAATGGATGGATTAATGCCAAGTGAATCTTTTGCAGCATAGTAATATACAGGCATCTGAAAATCTTTATCATATTTATAAAACAGATTAATTAGTTTATTCTCTTTACCCTCACCGCTCTTTTTGTAGTCAATTATTTCAAAACCGTCTTCTCTCTTGTCGATTCTGTCAATCTTTCCTGAAATTATATATCTATTATTTAGAAAGAATTTAAAATCCTTTTCAGTTTCATAGACATCTTTACAATATTTTCCATATTTATTCATATAATCAAGAATTCTTCCGTTAACATATTTTTTCCATATAATCTCGTAAAATTCGTTTTCAAATTCACCTTTATATCTTTCCCAGACATCATTTAATATCTCTTTAAAAAGGATTTCATCAATTTGTGGATATTTCTTCTGATTATGAAGATTACGCACAATCTCATGTTCAATGCTCCCTATAGTCAAATGGATACTCTTTGCGCCTATTATATCTAATATTCTTGAATAATAGAATTTTCTTGGGCATTCCAGATAACTTTTTATTGATGTATGACTGTATATAAAGTCGGCACCGATATTTCTGTTAACAGGTGCTTCTGGTAAACAGGGATTTTCCAATAATAAATAAGTTTTGTCTACATACCCCAATTTATGTTTATCAAGCATATTTGAAAATTTCTCTTTATCAAGTCCATATTTAATAAATCTTTTTAAGACAATCTCCAATTCTTCTTTTGAAGTTATGTGTGCATTTACTTCTTGGTCATATACCTCCAATTTTGTAACCTTTTCAAAAAAATCAGAATACCCGTTTTCTTCATAAATCACTGAATGACCATTGAGTTTAATCTTTTCGCAATTTTCTCTGGTAATTTCTCTTCCACCAAATATATTTTTCAAAAATATTGAAGGTCTGACTTCTTCGACTGCTGGTATATTACTCGGGAAGGAAAGAAAAACTCTTTCTCTTGCTCTGGTCAGGGCTGTAAGAAATAAATTTTTTTCTCTTGTTATATGTTTATTAAAATCTACTGCATTTGTAAAATATAATTCAATATTCTTAAGTCTTTTGAATCTTTTCTGGAAATCATCAATATCTTTTACATAAAAAAATCTTTCGCCAGAAAAACCAGCAGGAAAATTATTTTCTGTTAATAATGGAACAAAAACAACGGAAAATTCCTTTCCCCTCGACCGATATATTGATGTTATCTTCACGGTATCTGATTGCTCATCTCCAACTTCCAAATTCTCAAATAGGTATTGTTTATTTTCTTCAAAAAAATTAAGAAAACTCTTTAAACTTGGTTCCCATTTCATTGCGGATGAAACTTCATAGTAATCAATAGTAATATTGATGAACCTTTTCAATATAGGATATTTATTATCTTCAAATAAATCACATGGAAAAATACCATAAATAACTTTAGATATAAATTCGGGAAGGGATAATTTTTGTGAAAATCTTTGTAATAAATCAAACCTGTTAATGAATACTTTGACTTTATCAATTAGTTTTTTATTTTCATTTTCAAAATTAATAATAACAGAATCGATAATTTTCATAACATCATAGATGCCTTTCTTCTCCCTTTTGGAAGCATCTAATAGTGACATCAATTCAATTGGACTGAATCCCGAAAAGGAGTTCGACAATAATTTTTTAAACACTTTGTCATCGTATTGATTGTCTAAAAGTCTTAAATACACCAAAAGATAATTCAATTCTTTAAAACAGGAGATATTTAGAGAATCCTCTGTTTGATTAGGAATTTTTAAGTAATCTAAAATCTGCTTATAAAGAGACCCGTATTCGTTGACGTTTCTAAGCAATATTGCAAAATCTGAGTATGTGAATCCTTCATTGGTATCTGAATCATAACTGATGCTTTTCGTTTCTGAACTGATAATCTTTTTTATTTTTTTCCCAATATAGAATGCTTCGTCTATTATACTTCTCTCGACAGCCACAGTAAAGAGATTTTTTGGACAATTATAAATAGACCTTGGAATCTTCATAAAATCATGTGTTCCAAAATCAAAAATTTTATCAACAGCATCCAATATCTGATTATCAGACCTGTAATTAGTCTCAAGATAAATAATCTTGGTATTCGGAAAATCTTTCAGAAATTTCTCCATTACATTTTTTGTATGTTCTCCTCTAAATCCGAATAAAGCCTGTTTTTCATTACCTGTAATAAAAATTTTGTCTATTTTATCTGCCAGAACTCTTATAAGTCTGTATTGTAATGGATTGATATCTAAAAAATTGTCGACAATAATCTTCTTAAATCTATTTATATATGATTTAGATTTCTCGGTATCCTCAAAAAACTCTATGGTTTTTAAAATTACATCCTCAAAATCGAGATATTCATATTTTTTTAATATCTCAGAATAGGTTTTATATATATTCTTTGTATCAAGAAACCGTCCGTCAAATTTATCTGCATTTATTACATTTTCAAACTCCTGAACTGAAATTCTATTTTGTTTCAAAAATCTGATAAATTCAGAAATCTCACGTTTAATATCTTTGAATTTCCATTTATATTCTTTTGGTCTTGTATTCTTTACTATTTCATCTATTATAGTATTTCTTTTAAAATTGTTCAGTATTCTAAAATTTGGATACATTCCTTCAATCAGGTTCCAATTTTTTTTCAGTATTTTCAAACAGAAGGAAATAAATGAATTAATATATTTTTCTGAATAATTTTTTCTGACAAGTTTATAAATGTTTCTTTCTATCTCCTCTTCAGAATTTGAAATACCGCTAAATATGAGTATTTCATCACTTTTATAACCATGCTCAAGCATAAGATATGCAGCATGACAACAAACAACTCTGGTTTTTCCTGTTCCTGAACCGCCAGAAACAAATATATAATTATCCTTTGATTTTACAGCATCTTTTTGACTTTGATCAAGGTCATTAAATACCACATAAAAATTTTCTTTATCCTTCATACTTGTACATTTTTTTCTTTAATATATTTCCAATTAATATTATTAAAATTCCCACTAATGAAGAAATTATTATTTCCATTATCACTGGAAAAATATTGTAGTATCTGAATATAGTTTGGTATGTAAGATAACCATCCTTAAATAATGCGCCATAAAAAAGAACGATAGATGACCTGAACAGGCTGAAACTGAAAGGGAAAAATATTGGCATACCGAAGCCGTTTATTTCTCCATTATCAATTGTAAAAAGGTCAAGAATTATATGAAAGAAATATAAAGCAGCAAATAGAAGAGCACGGGATAGAAAATATCTCCTCTTGAATAAAAATATTAATAAAGAAAACAAAAGTGCGAAGACTATTCCAGAAATGAACGAATGTGTTATACCATGATGGTATTTACCCGGTAAACCTACAAAGATTCCGGGTATTATATCAAAATCAGGGACAACAGAGACAAAAATTATCAAAAAATAGTTCAAAAAATTATTTTTAAAAATATTTTTAACACCCTTTTCAGAATTTGAAGCTATAGACAATCCAACTATACTGTGAGCAATCGGTGAAGGCATAACTTTATAATAAATAAACTTTAATGACTTTTTATTTTTGTTAAAAGTTGTAGGTGTTCAATATATGAAATCCTACTTTCTTTTGAAAAAGAAAGTAGTAAATCTATTAATGAAAAAAAGGTCTCTTAAGTTTTATTTAATGGTATATTTTTTCTTTTTTCTAGTTTCAATTTCTCCTTTTTTATTTTTGATCCCCTTTTTTCCTAACAGACTGTATGCAAACTGTTTTCCCTCTTCTACACCGGGTTGGTCAAATGGATTGATATTATAGAGATAGCCGGTAAATGCAGTTTGAATCTCAAACATATAAAGCAACTGCCCCAGAGTAAATTCATTTATTTCAGGTAATAATATTGAACAATTTGGTCTGGCGTTTTTTGTCAGAGTGGTTTCTATAGCAATTCGTTCAGCATGAAAAAGTTCATTTAGTGAATGACCAGAAAGATAAGAAGGTCCTCCAACCCAATGATACTGTGAACCCATTTCTATTTCTGATCTAAATTTTTCGACGCACAGCATTGTAATCACCTTATCATTTGGACCTTCGATATATAATTGGAGTTGGGAGTGATGATCGGTTACTCCAAGCGCCTTAACCAGGGTTTGACCGGTGTGGACGATTTCTCCGTTCAAAGAATATTTTTTCCCAAGGCTTTCAGCCCAGAGTTGTCTATACCAGTCGACTATTCCAAATAATGCATCCGAATACGATATCATCACTGAAATATTTTTGCCTTTCTTTGTATCAAAAAGATAATGCAGAACACCATTCATATAGGCAGGATTTTCCCAGATGTTGAAATTTTCACAGATTTTATCCATGAAAGAAGCACCTTCCAAAAGTTTATTAATATTAATTCCAGATACTGCAGATGGTAAAAGACCAACTGGTGATAGAACCGAAAATCTTCCTCCCACACCTTTAGGTATAATAAAACTTTTCATTCCCTCTTCATCTGCGATCTTCCTAAAGTTCCCATTTTGTTCCTTAGTAGTAAATATAACATGCTTTTTAATGTCTTTCTTTCCTAATGCCTTTTTTAATCTTTCAATAAATATAAGAAACTGGGCATTTGTTTCAGCAGTATTTCCAGATTTGCTGATAAAATTGAGACAGGATGATTTCAGGTCAATAACATCAAAAATTCCCGAATGAGTATCCGGGTCGATATTGTCCAGAAAAAATACTTTCGGACTTTTTCCTCTTTTGTCTTTTGACAGAAGTTGATAATAAGGATGGTTTAATGCTCTTTGAAGTGCTATTCCTCCAAGAGCAGAGCCACCTATCCCCAGAACAATAAAATATTCAAACTCATTCCTAATGTAATCCGCATAATCATTTATATCCTTTGCAACATCATCCTGATAGGGCAGATCAAAAAATTTGATTTCTCCTCTCATTCGCATACTTTTTAAATTAGTGTCTATTCTTTCACACTTTTCGATTAAAGAATTTATCTCTTCTTCGGATATTCCGTTCTCTATTCCAATGAAATCAGCCATCATATTATTAAAATCATACTTTATTTTCATCTTAGCTCCGAAATAATTATTCTACTTTGGTAAACTTTTAATGTGGTCAGATAGTCCTCTCTGACTTACCATTATCAACTTTCTATTATATCTCTATTTACCTACCTGATATAACGTCTTAATTAAGATAATATATAGTAATATTGAGATTCCCACGTCGCAGTGCTCCTTGCAATGACACGTTACACCTGCCATTCCGAGCGGAGCGTGGGAATCTTATGGAAAATTATCAATCCTTTTTCTCTAAATTTATAATCATATTGTCTATTTATTTATTGTGTTTCATATAAATTAAATACATTAGTTTCATTAACATAGATTTAAAAAAATTTATAAAATGGGCTTGATAAATCAAGCTCCTACAAATATAATATTAACATTATTAAACGTAGGGGTTCGATAAATCGAATCCACTCTTTAAAATATTTTTATTCGGTGTGTATTCAGATAAAATAAAAAATTCGCCAAAGTTTATGTTTTTAATCTTTTATAAAGATCAGTATATTTTTTGGCAGATGCTTTCCATGAAAAGTCTAATTTCATACAATTTGAGACTAAAACCCTCCATGCTTTTTTGTCTTTGTAGAGATTCACAGCCCTTTCAACAGCAGAGACAAGTTCTTCCGGCTGATAAACATCAAAAACAAAACCATTTCCACTTTTATTATTTAAATCAAATTCCTTCACTGTATCAGCTAATCCACCTGTTTTATGAACAACGGGAACAGTTCCGTACTTTAGTGCTATCAACTGTCCCAGACCGCACGGTTCATATTTTGATGGCATAAGGAAAATATCTGCGCCAGCATAAATCAGATGAGCAAGAGTTTCATCGAATCTTAAATTCAATGCAATCTTTTCTGGATACTTTTTACTAAAAGATTGCAAAAGTTGGTGATATTTTTCCTCCCCTGTTCCGAGAATGATTAACTGAAGATTAAAACTCATTAATTCTTCAATACATTCTTCAACTAAATCTAGTCCCTTTTGTTCAGATAACCTTGATATCATACCTATTAAAGGTACTTTTTTTTCTTTAATAATTGGCAGTCCGTTTATTTCCAAGAGTTTTTCTTTATTAATTGCTTTGTTTTTCACAGTTTTAAGAGAATAAACCATTTCGATGAGAGGGTCAGTTTTTGGATTCCAGATTGCATAATCAATACCGTTAATAATCCCATAAAGGTCTTTAGTTCTCCATTCGAGAATACCCTCAAATCCACACCCAAACTCTTTTGTCTGAATTTCCTTACTGTAAGTTTCACTAACTGTATTGATAATGTCTGAGTAAACCATTCCAGCCTTTATCAAACTAAAATTTCCGAAAAATTCAATCTTCTCAAATGTAAATTCTTCCCAATTTAATCCAGTAATATAATAAAGTTGACGTGGAAAATTGCCCTGATATGCAAGGTTATGAATAGTGAATATGGTTGATATTCCTTGATAAAAAGGTTCATTCTGATAAATGGTTTTGAGATAAGCAGGCACAAGTCCGGTCTGCCAGTCATGACAATGAATGATATCAGGCTTCCAGTCAATTAATTTCAGTGCTTCAAGAACACCTCTGCAAAAAAATGTGAACCTTTGTAGATTATCACGATAATCGCCCATTTCATCACCGTATAAATAATCACGGTCAAAATATTCTTCATTACCAATAAAGAAAACATCTATTTTTCTGCCGGTTTTACTTTTACTTAAAGTTCCAGACTTTTTCTCTGCACCAATTGAAACATTGAAATCAAGGCCGGTCTTTTCAATTTTGAAATCATCTTTATTAATCATTCTATAATCTGGCATCATAATCTTAACTTCAACACCTAATTTTTCAAGTTCTTTTGGCAAAGCTCCTGTTACATCCGCAAGACCACCAGTTTTTGCAAATGGAGATACCTCGGATGAAACTAATAAAACTTTCATAATGTTCACCCCACTTATTAAAATAATTAAATGTTAAGTAATTAGTTTATTTGTACCTTCTGAAAAATACATTGATTAGTCAAAATTATTCATATATTATTAAAAATATTCAATTAAAGTGATAAAACTTTAATAATAAAAAAGCATACATTTAAGTATGCTTTTCAAATATGAATGTATGTACAAATTATAAAAAAGACAAAATTTATCTCTTTCATTTTTTCCTAATAATCTCATCAATACTGTTAAGATACTCATCGAGTATTTCTTCTGTTAAGTCACCCATGGTGGGAATTCTGAAAGTATGATAACCTTTTTCAACAAGTTTTTTATAACCTATATCAAATAGATATCCTCTCTTTCTGAGTTCACTTTTCAAAAAGTTTTTATCAAGTTCCGGAGGATGCTGAATGCAAGTGACAGTATCAGATGCAACATCGATAGAAGGAAACAACTTAAATCCTTTGTGTTCCATATAAATCCAGTCTCTCACTTTCTGGGCAAGTTTGGAATGTCTTATAAATCTATTTTCTAATCCTTCTTCATATAAGATATAATTCAGTTGGAAGTTTAAAGCATCGATTAATGCTTCGATAGGTGTTGTTGGTGTCTGTTCTTTTAGATTGGAATCTCTGAAGGCAAGAAAATTAAAATATGTTCCTTTTCTTTTCACAGTTTCAGCTTTTTTCATTGCTTCTTCACTGACAGCACCAACAGCAAGCCCAGGTGGAAGACCAAAACACTTCTGCGTGGAAGAAACAATTACGTCAATGTTCCAATCTTTAACTGGTATGGGTACACCAGCCATCGAACTTACTGTATCTACCATAACAAGTGCGCCGTAATTTTTTATAATTTCTGCCATCTCTTTAACCGGATTTATCACACCGGTACTGGTTTCATTATGGGTTATCGTGACTGCACTGAATTTTTCATCCTTCATATATTTTTCTACAATTTCTGGGTCTGCCGCCTTACCCGGTTCAAACGATACCTTTACAGCCCTCTTACCACAGTTCTCCACTATTTTGTGCCATAGGTCTCCGAATGCTCCAATGCTAACACACAAAACGCTTTCTTCATCATTAACACAATTCAATACAGCTGCTTCCATTAATCCTGTCCCTGAAGATGTGGAAATAATCATTTCATAATTAATGTTCTCAATATAAAGCAATTTTTTAAGATTTTCTTTTATCGGTTTTAGGCGTTTTGGAGTTTCTTCACTATCACGATGCCCCCACGGCGCACTGCTCATAATATTTAAAACTTCCGGTCTTACATAGACCGGCCCAGGAATCATTAATTTAAGATAACTCAATCACTACCTCCTAATTTTTTGCTCAATATTAACCAATTCATGCATTAAAAATGAACGCTGAAGGCTTTATAAGCTCTTATTTTTTCTTTAATATTTTGAATTATATTTAGATTTACTGGACATGAAGTATTTAAAACCGCTATTGCCGATTTCCCATCATTACTTGTCTTGTATCTTCCATCCAATATGTTAATATCATTTTCACTATAAATACTGCCTATCTGTCCGGAAATGCCTTTTCGGTCATCATATGTAAAGACGGAAATATTTCCAGAAGGAATAATATCGACATTTTCAAAATTGTCCACTCTCCTAATAATTGCTTTATTTTCTGGTGTAAGGGTTCCTCTAATACTGGTTTCTGTATATCTATCCATATTTTTTGCGACAATATCAAGTGTTATAGAATCTCCGTGCCCTTTAAGGTCGTCAGGTCTTCGTGGAGTGATTATTATTCCGTTCTCATGAGCCACATTCTCTGCCATAATAGGAGTAACCTTTTTATCAAGAAAATTATCAAGAACACCCATTATTCCGGACTTTAATAAAATAGATGTATATTTAAACAGATTCCCATAACAGGTTATCTTTATTTCGTAAGGCTGTCCATGGTCTTTAATCATATAATAGGCAAATTTACCAAGCAGCATAGCAAGATTCATATATATAGTGTTTAAATCCGGGGGAATTTCGATAAGATTAACAGAATTTTTAATAACTCCAGCATTAAAGAAATTCACAGTCTGTTCGGCACTTTGTATTGCTGTTCGATAATTAGCATCTTTTGTGCTGGCTCCTATATGAGGGGTCATTATAACTCTATTACCAAAAGATGCAAGGCTTTTTTCACCTTCCTTATCTCCTTCGTAAAAAAGGTCAGCGGCTGCCGTGATGTTCGGCTTTTCCTCTAAAATCTTTTCAAGTGCTTCCTCCTCTATCAATTCTGCCCTTGATGCATTTATTATCATTGCATTATCTTTCATCAATTTGAGGGTCTTATATTTTATCATTCCTTTGGTATTGGGTGTTAAAGGAACATGCAATGTTATAAAGTCACTATTTTTAAAGAGTTCATCCAGTGAAACAATCTTCACCCCTAATATGCTGGCGCGTTCTGAGGAAAGTATAGGGTCATAGCATATAATATTCATATCAAATCCTTTTGCTTTTCTCGCAACCCTACTGCCAATATTTCCAACGCCCACTATACCAATAGTTTTTCCCGCAAGTTCAAATCCAATCAACTGTTTTTTAAGCCATTCGCCTTGCTTTGTTGCAGAGTCAGCCTTTAATATAAACCTCGATGAGATAAACATATATGCAAAAACAAGTTCAGCAACAGAATTGGAATTAGCATCCGGCGTATTCATTACAAGGATATTCCTTTTTGAAGCACTTTCAAGATCGATAGTATTTACCCCAGAACCCGCTCTCACTATCAATTTCAGATTTTTACCAGCATTGATAACAGATTCATCAACCTGTTCACTTCTCACTATCAATCCATGATAATCACCAATCACAGATTCAAGTCCTTCTGATATGGTCTCCATAACAACTGGCTCAAGCCCACCGCTTTTTAATATATCACTAACAACAGGATTTAATTTCGTTGCTATTAATATCTTAATGTTACTTTTCATTGCTTACTCTTTTGGTTAATTAACGGAATTTTATCAAATTTCTAATTTTATAACTTTTTTTATAAAAAGTAATAAAAACTTTAAATTGTTTGATTCTTTTATGTAATTTCGTGATAAAATATGTTTTTAATAATAAAAGACATCTGGGCTATCATTTATAATTAAAAAAAGTAGTATTAACGAATGTTGTTAAATTATTTGTAAAAATGTATTTAATGTAAGGACAGAACATTGTTCTGTCCCTGTAATATAAAAATGTAGAATAGTAGGTCGGGTATTTGACTTTGCCAAAAACCCGATATTTCTCTCTTTATGCCTTATCAATTTTCAGGTAATTATAATAAAGAAGTCTGAAAGAATCGAATATTTTACAAATTTATATTATAATTATAATAAAGTCAAATAAATTTTTTGTGAATTATCTAATCCTAATAATTCGTAAAAACTCTTTATTTTATTAGACAATTTATTGATATTATTAAAATTACTGCAGAATTAGCTTTGAAAAAGGTTTATCCTGAAACAAGTTAAGGATGAAATAAATTCAAAATGAAAGTAACAAGATTTGTGAATAAATCAGATTAGAGAATTTTAGATGACCTGATAAACTGAAATTTTAAAATATTCTTTGGCTCTTCCGTTTTTTCTATTTCGATTTTTATGATTAAATATTAATAATCTGATTTAATTCCGGGAATATTTAATTTTAAAACATTTTCTTCCTTTTCCCATTCATATTTCCATCTAAAAGCATTAAAGAGTATGTCAACCGGAAAATAATATTCTTTTAAAATTACGACCGCATCACCTTCATTTTCACCCAAACTAAAGGGAATGCATAATTCATCCATACATACACCTAACTGTTCTCCTTTAACCAATTCTTTTACTTCTAAATCTAAGTGCTTCTGGAGGAAATAAGCAGACGTGTATAATTTTTCATTATAAACAAGAATATATTTATCAGAAGACTCAATAGATTTATTGTTAATAAAAATTTCTGACACGCTCTGTGGATATTTTCCACAAAGGGAAAAGAACAATAATATTAATAGAAAATAAAAATATAGTTTAATCATTTTATTCTGCACCAAAATGTTAATTGATAAGTTTTAAAATTTTCTTTATTGCAACATAATTAGTTTTTTCTTCTCTATAAAGTCTTTTGTTTTTATTTTATAAAGATAAATTCCACTGGAAACTTTTATACCAGATGTATTAGTTCCATCCCATTTAACAGAATAATATCCTGCAGTTTTATTTTCATTTACTAAAGTTTTTACTTCCCGACCGAGAATATTATATATTTTTAAAACTACATAACAATCAAAAGGCAGCTGGTAATTAATTATGGTTTCAGAATTGAACGGATTTGGATAGTTTTGAAATAATTTAAAATTGTCAGGCTGAAATAAATCGTCATATTCTTCTTTAATACCTGTAGTTAATGATAAGTCAGTCTCCTCTGCTTGTTGTACTGGACCTATACCGTTACCCAAATCTTCATGGACAAAGACAACAATATGACAGAGTCTGTCGTTATAGTTTGAATTTAATGAAAAATTATAGTTTTTCTGGATACTTGTATTATTGACCAATGGGGAGGCATTCAGAACTTCACCAAATGTCCCGGTAATCATCTCCCTCACTACATGCATATGGTAGTAAGGAGATATTTCATCATAAGGTTTTTCGTAGATTTTCTGTGTATAGTTGAGACTGTCTTCGCTTATCACCACATTAATACGATATGTGCCCGATAAGTCCGCGAGGGTCTTAAGATTAACATTAAGATTTACATTCCGTGTTGAGGAATTATAACCAGCCTCTAATAAGATTGAGAATGTTGGGATTATTTGAGCCCGTTCAGCGCATCTGGAACTCCAGAAACCCCTGCTTATTGGAATTTTATCCTGCCCGGAAAAATGGATTCTATCGATAGCCGTCTGAGGATAAGCCGGCTGCATTATATTGATTAACTGGTTTCCATCGGAAGTACTCATTGGATCCGAGTCATGATAAGCTAAAACAACTACATCATTTCTCTCCGTCAATATCTGTTTAATAATATCCGCTCCATAAGGACACCAACCGCACCAGGTTCCTGTGAACTCCTCCAACAGCACCTTTCGCTGACCATAGACAGTTAAGGAAATAAAAATAGTTAATATAAAAATTGAGAATAAAATATTTCTTATCATTTTAATCATGTCTTTCTTCCTGCATTTAAATTTAAGGTTAAATGTGAACTATTGTCTTCCCTTTCTGACTAAGTTTATAGTTGTGTGGTTATATTAAATCTCCATCCTTTAAAAGGAGGAACAAACCTGCATAAACCATTAGTGCAGATTAGCCCTCCTCGTTCATCTCCGTAAGTTATTTCAAGTATTTGCCTTGAACGAAATCTATATTGAATAGAACCTGAAATCCATGATGTTTTATTAGAAAGATCGGCTCCTTTTGATAAAAACTCTGTATTTATTCCAAAACTCCAATTTGGTGCCTTTGAGAA
>Ga0209636_10002292_pt1 | contig 19512 bp, 20 predicted proteins | sample DeeMarSWOR152_54_FD_187464 | JGI IMG/M metagenome (GOLD analysis project Ga0209636, IMG submission 187464) | Marine sediment microbial communities from White Oak River estuary, North Carolina - WOR-1-52-54 (SPAdes) (version 2) | ecosystem: Environmental > Aquatic > Marine > Intertidal zone >... | reverse complement strand
AGAATCCAGCGATTTCCCGCTTTTCGCAGTTTGGGCAACAGATTGCTGTTCTTGACGATTTCGTCGCATCTTGCCTGCATAAACCATATGACGTCATCTGCAAAACCTCGGTTGATTATTTCGTCACATAGTGCGCTAGTGTGTTTGCCTAAGCCGAAGTCGTCATCTGTAAGCCAGAAAAACTGTATTCCATAATTTTCGTAAAGAAGCTGCATTTCATCAACGATTCTTTCGGGCGATTTCAGTCTCCATCTTCCTCGCCAGAAAACCCATTGGCTGCAAAAAGAACAGTTATGGGAACATCCTCTTGACCCTTCTATTAAGGCATACCTCGTTGAAGAGCCGGCCATCATTGTAAAGTGATATTTATGGATTACATCTTCGACGAAGTGATAGCCTGGAAACGGCAGATTGTCCAGATTTTCAATTAGTGGTCTTTGAGGTGTATGGTAAACTTTTCCGTTATGTCTAAAGGACAACCCTCCAACAGTTGATACAGGCTTTCCTTTTGCATAAGCATCTACCAGTTCAGCAAAGGTTTGCTCTCCTTCTCCGCGAACAACTATATCTATTTCTGGGTAGGTTGCTAAGCTTTCATCTACTGTCGCAGTGAAGTGTTGACCACCCACAACCGTCAAAATCTCCGTTTTCGCTTTTTTTGCAACTTCCAGTGTGCGTAGTATAGAATAGGTATTGCATGTGGCTAGACCGCTTGGAGCCACAATGTCGGGGTCAAAATTTTCAATGTACTTTCCTAGTCTTCTCCAGTCGATGTTTCTTGCTTGGCAATCTAGAACTTCTATTTCTACGTCGTTGTTCACCTTTTCCAGATAAGCGGCAAGCTGAAGAATTCCCAACGGGGGTGGCAGATACTCTCCCATAACAAACCAGAAGTCTTTTGGTGGTTCCACAAACAAAACTTTCATTTATGGTTCACTGTCAAACTAGAGCGCGTGCTAATGTACTTCAGGAAACGCAAATAAAAAGTTATATTATTACGCAAAAAATATGGTATTGTTGCTAGGAAAAGTGAGGGCATGGTTAAATATGTATTTGTCACGGGCGGTGTTTTAAGCTCAGTTGGCAAGGGTATTGTGACTTCTTCTATAGGTAAGATGCTTCAAGCAAGAGGATTCAAGGTTACGGCCATAAAAATTGACCCTTACGTGAATGTTGATGCTGGAACAATGAATCCCTACATGCATGGCGAGGTTTATGTCACTGATGATGGAGGAGAGGCAGACCTAGACCTAGGAGGGTACGAGCGTTTTCTTGATTTGAACCTGAAAAAGGAAAATAATGTCACCACAGGTATGGTTTTTAAAGCTGTTATTGAGAAGGAAAGGCGAGGCGACTTTCTGGGAAGATGCGTTCAAATAGTGCCCCATGTAACTGACGAGATTAAAAATCGGATACGCGCTGTTTCAAAACGCTCGAATGTTGATGCTGTCTTGACAGAGGTTGGCGGAACAGTCGGAGACATTGAAGGCTTACCCTTTCTTGAAGCTATCAGACAGATGCGTTTGGAAGAAGGTTTTGAAAACACATTGTATGTGCATGTGGCTTTGGTTCCAATACTAGACGTCACTAAGGAGATGAAAACGAAACCTCTTCAGCATAGTGTTAACGAGTTGAGACGCATCGGTATTCAGCCAGACATCATAGTCGCCAGATGCACAGAAATGATAGACTCTGAGGCTTTCAGAAAAATAGCCTTATTCGGAACGATACCTGAAAACGCTGTCTTCTGCTCCTACAATGTCGAGACAATTTATGAAGTTCCACTGATACTGGACAAGCAGGGGATGGGCGATTTCATCTGTAAAAGACTTGGATTTCCAGAGGTTAAACCTGACCATAAAGGGTTAAAGAAGTTTGTAGACGCCATATTAAATCCAGAACATGAACTGAAGATTGCCTTAGTGGGCAAGTATGCCGGATTAGCAGACAGTTACGTAAGTATGAACGAAGCGTTGCGGCATGCTGGAGCAGCATGCAAAACTGAAGTTTCAATCCTGTATATAGAGGCTGAAAGGATTGAACAAAACCGAAAGGATCTGGAATCTCTTAAGGGTTTCGATGGAGTATTCGTACCATACGGTTTCGGTCCTAGAGGTACTGAAGGCAAGATAATGGCCATTAAATTTGCAAGGGAGACTGACATCCCATTTCTGGGAATATGCTACGGTTTCCAACTAGCTGTGATAGAGTTTGCACGTCATGTCTGCGGTTTGAAAGATGCAAGCAGTACAGAAATTAACCCAAATTCACATCATCCAGTAATCGATCTAATGCCTGAACAGCGGGGAATAGAATACAAAGGCGCCACAATGCGGTTGGGCGGTCACAGCATAGTAATAAAACCAAACACGATTGCGTACAGACTCTACAAAAGTGAGAGAATTCGCGAACGACACCGCCACAGGTTCGAGGTCAACCTAGACTATTCAGAGATACTTAAGAAAAACGGTTTAGTGTTTTCTGGAGAGAGCACTGATGGAAGAAGAATGGAAATATTAGAACTGCCAGATCACGTTTTCTTTTTCGCCTCGCAATTTCATGGAGAATTCAACAGTCGCCCCGGAAGGCCAGATCCAGAATACTATGGTTTTGTCAAAGCATGTTTAGACAAGAAGTTGAGCAAGTCTAAACCTGAGTTCTAGCCATCGCCACAGATTTATGATTTTGCTGTTTTCAGATGAGATAGTCAGGGACGAAAGTGTCATCAGAAAACGGTAATCTTGCATCTGTCGTCAAGTTTAAGCCTATCTGATTCAGGGTCTTTTCGTTACCTTCGTTCACAAGATGAGTTGTGTGCATCTCACAATCTTTCAATTTCTCCAGTGCTTCCAAGCATCTGCGTGCATTTTCGTCTGATACCGCGCTTGCAGCCAATGCATTGAGTATTTCTTTTACATCCAATGATGTCCCGCTTAACCTCATTCTACTTTTCAATTGTGTAATGCTCTTGATCACGCTTGGAGATATCACGTCGACTTCGTCAGGTATTTTTGCTATGGTCTTTATTGTGTTTAGAATCACCGCTGATTCAGCGTAGAGTACTGGCGAATTCTTGCCTGTTACAATTGTGGCTTTGCCTGAATCCAAAAGGATTTCGATTGCCGCGCCACAAAACACGCCTTTGTATCCTTTTCCTTCTTCTTTTCTCTTTCTAGCGTCTTCCGCTGCTTTTCTTGCTGGCAGGACAACAGAACGATCTCTGGGCTTAACCCCTGCTTTTTTCACAATTTTCTTCATTCTCTCAAGAGTCTCATAGAGAGTATTACCCTCTACAAATTCTCTATGATAGCTGAAATAGCGTCTTACGATTTCTTCCTTACTTGCTTGACGTACTACGGCATCATTAATTATTCCCTGTTTAGCCATGTTGACACCCATGTCAGTTGGTGATTTGTATTTCGCCATTGCATCGTCTTTCTCGACTATTTTATCGATTATTTTTTTCATGATTGCAAAATTTTCCACATCTCTAGTGTAATTTATTGCTGTTATTCCGTATGCTTCTTTGTGAAATGGGTCTATAATATTATAATCTCCTATGTCTGCGGTTGCTGCCTCGTAGGCAATATTCACAGGATGGTTAAGGCTTAGATTCCATATAGGAAACGTCTCAAACTTTGCAAAGCCGGACTTGACTCCTCGTTTTCTGTCGTTATAAATTTGAGCCATGGAGAATGAGAATTTTCCGCTACCTGGTCCAGGTGCAGTTACAACTACAATCTTTTTCGTTGTCTCCACATACTCTTGTTTGCCGTATCCATTATCACTTACAACGAAATCTAAATCGTTGAGGTAGTTTGGCATCTCATAATGTACAAAAACAGGTATCCTCCTGTTCTGAAGTTTTTGTTTGAATTTTTTTGCTATCAATTCATTTTCGAACCTGCTTATCACCACGGCGGAGACATCTAAACCCAGCTCGCGAAGATCGTTTATGTCTTTGACTGTTTGATCATCGTATGTTAATCCAAAGTCTCGTCTGATTTTTCTTCCTTCAATATCCTTCGCACTGACACAATGTATAATCTCAATTCTGTCTCCCAGCCGGAGAAGCATCTGTACTTTTGTGTCTACATCAAAACCTGGAAGCACCCGTGAAGCGTGATAGTCATAACACAACTTGCCACCGAATTCCAGATACAGCTTGTCGAACAGAGAAACACGGTCAAGTATCTTCTTTATCTGGGCATCCAAGTATTTCTCTGTGTTGAACCCGATTTTTCTGACCATTCAACCGCTCTTCCTTTTGAAACAATCAATAGAGCTACCTGTTTTCCTGCAATTACAACAACATCAACAACAGCCCACATCTATCACCTCAAGTGCATAAAAACCTATTGGAACATAGCAGCGCGTGAAAAAATATGTGACGAAAAAGCTTCATATGCTTATCTAAAACTAAATTTTGAGTTTTTTCACAGGCCTATTTCTTCAGAGTGTTCTTTCAGTCCTTCCAAGGCAATTTCAAAAAATTTCTCCTTGGGAACTCCTACTTTCTCACAAAAAAGAACCCTTTCTCTGCTGGCACCTCTCGCGAAATCTTTATCTTTGAACTTCTTTTTTAACGTCTTAACTTTCACCTCTGCCAACTTCTTCGAAGGCATCACCAAAGCACACGCAACCAACAAACCTGAAATGGCATCGCAACAAATCAAAGCCTTTTCCATCCTACTGTCCGGAGTAACACCAGTACGTTCAAAATTATGAGCTTTTATGGCTCTAATAACTTCCTCAGAAACCTTACCCTTCAAGATCTCTCCAGCTAAAATACCATGTTTTTCCCACACGTCTCCTATCTTCTCATAGTCAACATCGTGAAGTAGACCAGTCAAACCCCATAAGTCTTCATCCTGCTCAAGATATCTGGCCAATCTTCTCATAATGGCTTCCACTGCAATCATGTGGTAAACAATATTCTTTTTCTTGACGTTTCTCTTAACTAAGCTGAGAGCTTCTTCCCTCGTTAACATTAAGGCAACCTAACCTTTGATGTTACACTGTTCTTTTATAGTTTCTTCATTTGCCTTCTCGCAATGTTATTCAAATTCTCCATACATTTGATCTGGACCCAGCACGTCTGGATATTTTTTCCGCAGCATGCAGCGAGCGTCGTAGCATAGATGGCATGCGTCAGCATAAACTTCATTGTGTTGCAGATCGAACTTTTCAACCAATGCTGCTGGACCGCCGCGGATTAGAGGTTCAAGAATTGGATTCTCGTAAGGCTTGTACTGTTCTATTATTTTTGAGAAAGGTTTCTGCCAAGCATTACCTATGGAAATGCCTTGACAAACATGAACATACCCTAAAGGATCAACGTGAACTCTTTCCAGATTAACAAGATCTTCGTAGGGACATTTCGTAAATTCACGCCAACATTTTTTGTCTGCTTCTTCTGCCAATTCAGAGGCGGCTCTTCCCTTGTACATAAGCTCATACAAACCAACTTTTGCTCCTTCAATCTCCTTCGGACACGCAGTCTCTGCCTTAGGATACTTAATGGAAAGTATCCCAACTTTCATGTTCAGACTTTTTGCAGCCTTCACAGCATTTTTCACTTCTTTAATTTGCCAGCTTTCTCCATGATATAGGTCACTGCTTAAGGACAATTCAACATTTCCAGCTTCAGACATCGGAAGAAGCCATTCCATAGCATCTTCTGGACAACTGGCCCAATAACAGTTTGACAGAATCTCCACATTGAAACCAAGCTCCACAGCCTCCTCAAAGGCCTTAACCATGATTGGATAATACAGAAACGGTTCTCCTCCTTCTAATGAAATACAATCAACCGTTCCCAGCTTCTTTGCTTCCTGCAGTATATTCTCTATCTGTTTAACAGTGAATACACCTCTAGCCTTTGGGCTGCCCCAAACAAAGCAGTGATCGCATTCCAAGTCGCATCTGAATGTTAAAAGGAGATGGACACCTTTCAGTTTCAATAACGGCACCGTTTAACAGTTACATGTTTAAATGCAATTAAACCTTGAGGTAGAGGAACATTACGCCAGAAATAGGTAAAATATATTAACTGTACCCAAGCCTTTTGCTTTCATCATTAGGTGTAGGCGCGGATGGCTTCAAAGAGATTCCAAGTCACATGGAAGACTGTTTTGCTGCCTGCTCTGGGTCTATTAGCTTTCTTTTTGTATCTTTACATCTTTAATGTGGACATCCCAAAGATAATCGAGACGGCTAAAGGCATTGACTTTTCCATTTATTCCTTGGCGATCGTTGCAGTTATGCTACAGACTTTTTTCTTCGCTCTGTGTTGGCGTTCTCTACTTAGCTTTCTTTCCGTGAAACTTTCCGTTGCAAAATCTTTTCTTTATGTTTGGTTTGGGATTTTCATGGATACACTGATTCCCGCAGAATCCATAAGTGGAGAAATCTCAAAAATATATTTAGTTACACGAGAGCAGGATGGATCAAGCGGGAAAGTTGTTGCTTCTCTCGTGGTTCAAAGACTGATGGGTATGGGCGTAAATGTTGTAAGCTTGTTGATAGGAATACTCGCTCTGTTCTTCAGAGGACATGTTGACAGCCTTGTCCTAAACCTAACATTGTTCATAACAGTTGTGACCACAGTTTTTCTAGTGTTGCTTGTTCTTTTATGTGTCAAAGAGAGGTGGACGCTGAAAATTATTGACGCTGTGATAGGATTTGTGGAATATGTCGGTCGAGGAAGATGGAGACTTACAAAGGTTAGGCAAGAGGTGATTAAGGCGGCCAGGATGTTTTACAGTTCAATGAAGGAGTTTGGAAGTGCTCCAAAAACCCTTCTCAAATCGTTGTTCTGGAATATTCTTTCATGGCTTCTAAGCTTAGGAGTATCATACTCCGTTTTCTTATCGCTGGAAAAAACAACGGGGTTTTCAGTTCACTGGAGCATGATAATTATAACATGTTCCATAGTGACTGCTGTAAAAGCGATTCCTTTAGGAGTGCCGTTTGAGGCTGGACTGCCTGAAATAACAATGTCAACATTCTACATCTTGTTGGGTGTTCCGCCTGATGTAAGTGCAACGGCAACTGTTCTAACTAGGCTTTTAACGGTGTGGCTCAGGTTTTTCATAGGATTTGGTGTTCAACAATGGCTTGGGATAGAAACCATGAGGGTGATGGGAACAAATCATGAAGCGGTTACATCCAAAGTTGGGAAAACCTAAATCTTGCGTTATCCAAAGTTTACTAAAGATGTCCTAAATGTCAGTGAAGATACAAAGAGCCTCAATGAAAAACTTGGATAAGCTGTACGAGATTGAAATTGAATGTTTTGATAAGGAAGCCTTCACAAAGCAACAAATTGCCCATCTGCTGGCTGATCATAACTCCACGAGTTTGACTGCTGAGCTAAACGGCGAAGTCATGGGTTTCGTAATTGGTAAAACACGTCGAATATGGAAATCAGCAACTGGACATATACTTACAATAGATGTTTCACCCAAGCATCGTCGAAAGGGAATTGCACTGAGGCTTTTGCAAGAAATTGAAAGTATATTCAAAGACAAAGGTGTTAAGGTCTGTTTTTTAGAAGCGCGTGAAGATAACACTGCAGCGTTAAGTCTTTATCAAAGATTTGGGTACGGAGAAGTTGAAAGGCTTGAGAATTATTATGGACATAGTCACGGAGTACGTCTGAAAAAGAAGTTAGCCTAACTTCCACAGGTTTAACTTGGTTTTTTCATCGAAAGCCCTCCTCAGTTTAACATCAAGAGCTTCGATTATCACAAGTTCTGCTGTTGCGCCAACGAGAGAATCCTTCATTAAATGACCTCCGAAGGCTTCACCCTTCTCGTTTGAAACAACAATGTGGGGGTGAACGATTATTTCGCCTTTCCCATCGATCGCTATATTACCCATGCACGAAGCTATTTCTAAGGGACCATCCAGTTCTATAAGTTTATATTCTTCTCCATTGTAGTATCCTAGAACCGCCTTCTTTAAGCTTCCAATCAGGATGAAGACACCTGCTTTCACATCGCTTTCCTCAACTTTTTTCTTAATGGCTTCAGGTAAGTCATCATCTTCAAACATCCGCGAAAAACAGATTCTCCCAATTCGCCCTTCAAGCATTTTTCCACTCTCTGTGCACTTTTTAACAGATTTCTCATTTAAGTCTTAGGCAAGCCTCAAGCGTGCTGCCGGAACGCAAACTCTAAAAACATGGAATATGAAAACACTAGCTAGTGAAAGAGCATTGACGGGGAGAGAGACTAGCGAGACAAGAAAGCTTCTCAGAGCAATTGTTGTTCTTATTCGCAATACCACTTGGAAGTGTGGAAGACTGGAACGTTTGATTGTAACCTACCTTAGCAAAAAGGCCAAAGGGCTTGGGAAAACCCAGATTTGGGTAAGTGATATAATTCAGAATTTTGAGTTGACAGGTAAAAGAAAGAATGAGTTTCTAGATGCTATAAGAAGGCTGGAAAGAAGGAACATAATAAGAATCTTGAGTGTGTGAACTTGAACTGTCGTCTAGAGGTTTTTTCTAGCCTTTTTCAACGTGTTTCTTTGCGTTTCCTATCCATTTTCTAGTGATTTTCGGGGAAATTTCCAGTTTGGTGGCCAGATCTTTGGCTGAGGCCTTAGCTAAGTCTTCCATGCTGCTGATATTGATGGCCTTTAGTTGTTCCGCCCGTTTTTCTCCTATCCCTTTCACTTCTGTGAGTGCTTTAACTGAAGGTGCCGCCTCCATTATAATTTCGGTTTTCTCTTCGGTAACCGTCGTTGGCACGGTTGGAGCTGGTGGTGCTTCAATTACCATGGCTTCTGTTTTAGGTCTTTGAGAATAGCCTAATCCGATGAAGAGCAGGCTTAGAACAACCGTTGTGACAGTCCATAACTCTTTGAGTTCCGTTTGGTAGGCGAGTATAATGCCAGTCAGGATGAAGAATATTATCGCTACTGTGTATAGGGCATAATCTGAGCGCATCTTAATTTCTCCTAACTCCAGTTACTGTTCTATGGAAGAGTTTAAATAATTTTCTGAATTTTTTCTGTTGAAAAGGCTGAAATTTGGTGTTTTTATGCTCATCTCATGCGATTTAGATTTATTTCTTCAGCAGTTCTTCCTCTGGTGGTGGTTGTTTTATCAAGCCTTCCTTCATCAACAGTCTACAGGATTCTCTGGCATTTTTTATTATTGCCATAGCTCTTTCGTACAGTTCCTGTCTGCTTGGCTTTATTCTTGCCACACCTTGTTCTATGGATTTCAGTGCACAAGCCACTGCTTCCCTCGGGTAGACCTCCCATTCTTCCATTCTTGGCAGAATGTCATTCTCGTTCATCCCCCGTTCTTCTGCGAAACTTGCAAGTTCTTGGGCTGCTGCTATACACATATCATCTGTAACGGTTTTCGCTTTAACATCCAGAACACCTCGGAATATGGCTGGAAATCCTAGGCTGTTGTTCACCTGGTTTGGAAAGTCACTTCTCCCCGTTGCCACTATGCGGACTCCAGCTTCCTTTGCTTCCCACGGCCAAATCTCTGGGATTGGGTTTGCACATGCAAAGACTATTGCGTTCTCCGCCATTGTGGTCACCCATTCTTTCTTTATTGTGCCTGGTCCCGGCTTTGATGCCGCTACTACCGCATCTACATCTCTGAAGGCTTCAGTTATGACACCTGTTCTTCCTTCAGCATTTGTTTTTTGAGCTAGATCGTACTTCGAAGGATTCTTCTCTTTGGTTATGTCTGTTCTGTCCTGGTGCAGTATACCCTTTGAGTCAACCAGAATCATGTTGCCAGGTTTTATTCCCCATCTCATCAGAACATAGGCTGTTCGTGTATTTGCTCCACCCACACCTACTAGAGTTATCAGGCTTTCTTTCGGTTTTTTACCTACCAATTTGAAAGCGTTCATCAAGCCAGCGAGTATCACCGTAGCCGTTCCCTGCTGGTCGTCGTGCCAAACTGGAATTTGAAGTCGTTCTCTTGTTTTTTCTAGAATGTAGAAGCATTTTGGTTTTGCTATGTCTTCAAGGTTTATGCCTCCGAAAGAGGGTTCAAGAAGTTCGCATGTGTGAATTATTTCTTCTGGGTCTTTGGTTTTTAGGCATATTGGAAAAGCATCTACGCCGCCTAAATATTTGAATAAGAGGGCTTTTCCTTCCATTACTGGCATGGCTGCCTCTGGACCAATGTCTCCCAAGCCTAGTACACGGGTACCATCTGACACCACAGCGACGTAGTTCCAACGGTTTGTAAGCTCAAAAGATTTTTCCCGGTCTGTGTGGATCTCTCTGCAGGGGGCAGCGACCCCAGGTGTGTACCAGATTGCAAAATCAGCTGCGCTTTTAACCGAACATTTTGGCATCACTTGAACTTTTCCTTCATAGAATCTATGTAATGGCGAAGCCAGCTGCGCTGGTTTTTTGGCTTTCGCCAATAACTCTTCCACGGTTGGTTTTCTTTCTTGTGAGCTTGTCATATTATTTATTCTCCTTTAGCATGTGTTAGGTGTTGTTCTGATGTATAGTTTTTAAAAGTTGTGATCACTTTTGGAAGAATGTGAAGTAATTGTTCAGACATGATCTGTTGTAAAGGCCGGTATGGCAACTTCGACTTAAAACAGCCGCTGCAAAACCTAAGGAACCTCGATAGACCTGCAATCTTTGCTTAGAAGAAGATTATTGGAAATCTTACAGGCGGTACGTAGCTATTAGTACCTTCTTCTGTATCCGCCTCTTCTTCCGCTGTAGCTTCCGCTGTAGCTTCTTCCTCTGTACGGTCTTCTAGGCCGTTCATAGACCTTGCTTGACAAGTTATTCTCAGTGTTTACTTCGCCTTCGTATGGTTGTTCCGCAATTTCTAACGTGCCGTATCTGCCAACGTTCAAGCGCATGTTGCCCCTGAACAGATTTATGTAGCCGTTTTTTACCATGACGGTGTCTCCTTCATTCACCTTTTCAATGTTGTCATCCCATAGGGTTAAGTAAATGCATCCTGTGTCGTCGCCTACTAATGCATCGCATACACGGTGGGCTGCTCCGTCTCTTCCAGCAGCAATGTTTCTGACTTCACTTTTCGATACTGCTTTTGCTACGACGTTTACGGCCCTAGAAGTCGGCGTTAACTCGCCCACTTTCACGTCTACAGGCTCTCTACTCCTAGAAAAACCTTCAACAGCCAAACTGTTTCAACACCTTATATAGTTAACAAAACAGATAATATTGCCATACACTTAAGCCTTTTGGTCTTATATCCTAGCGTTTAAGTGCTATATTTTTAGCTGACATACCGTTTCGGCTTCCTGAAGATTTTGATCCCGCTCATGTCTGTCACGTAACCGTCACAAATGTCACATATCTTTTTTTTGCGCTTATTGCAAAGTTTAGGACACCGTTGAAGTTCTTGAAAACTCCGTTCCAATCGCCGTATTCGGTCTCATCTGCTTTTCCACAGATGTATTCTGGACAATTTATTGTATGAACACGAGCTTTACCAGTTGAATGATTTACATACACCAAATCATTCATTTTAACTTGCACTAAAGATTTAAGAAAGAAACTTTAAGATGTGTTAACGGTTGGAATGTCAAGTAAGAAACTGAATAAGGCTGAGAATGAAGAGTTCTCTAGGTTAACTTCTATTAACAAATGTCCGAACTGTGGTGGAAAGCTTGACAAGGGATATTTTACTGCGCCTAGAGGAATATATTGGGGCACCAAAAAGCGTAGATTAGGCACGATGGTTGTAGATTATATGATGCCTCGTATCAGCAGCTTTTTCATTTTAGAAAATGCTCCTGCTCTGAGATGTGAAAAATGTGGAGTTGCAATCATAGACACCGGAAAAATAAGAGAAACGCCAAGAAATTTTGTTAAGAAATGTGTCAAATGTGGTAAAGAAATTCCTATAGCTTCAGAAGAATGCTCTTATTGTGGAACAAAGCAATCAGAGCATAACGCATAACTTCTAATTGTTCATACAAAGGAATCATTACTTTAACTTCAGGCTCTGGACTGGACTGTTCAATAAAAATCTTGTTGACTAGAACGCGATTCCAATGTCCACAGGTCGACCGTTTTATTCTAAGGTTTCGTTTCAAAGGCTCGAGCGCGCGTCTACGATTCAAGGGTTCATTCTTTTACTTGGGCATGCTTGAAGGCAAACCATGAGATTGCAATGAAGATGGTGAAGTATATTGATGCCACAGCGATAGATTTCAGGATAACAGTGGAAAGTGGCTCAGAGTAGAGAGGAACCAAAAGTGGAGTTCCTCCTATATTCAGTCTGTAATAGGTGACCTCCCATGAAGGGTGTAGAACATAATTTATAAGGTTTGGACCTATGCTGTCTGTGCCTGTTGAAACTGTAGCAACAGGTGGTTCGCCAACTGAACAGGTGGTTCCAGACCCAGGAATGTAGGTAAGAATCCATCCTTGACCAGCAAGTCCTGCAAGTATTGAGCCTATTATGTTTGTTGCCACCCACACACCAAGGGCTCCGAGGGCAGCAATTAGGGAACTCCGAGAGAGCGTGCCAAACAACAGCACTATTGACACCCAAATCATAATACTGAAGAGGGCTCCAAGAAGGGATAGCGGTACAAGATGCACATTGTTCTGGGGGCCATAAACGACAACACTTCCAATTGTGAGGTAGATCATCAGAAAGCTATAGGTTGCCAAAAGTGACAGGAAAGCCGCAAACAACTTGCCAAAAAACACGGTGCTCCTTGATATGGGCTTAGCCAGCAACGGAACGATAGTTCCACTTTCAAACTCTCCCGAGATAGCATTCATCACCGTGACTATCGCAAACAAGAAAAACCCAAAACCGCCCATGCCCAGATTAGACTCAATGAGAAAATCTGGATTTGATTCCACTGGCTCACCGGTAATAGCACTTCTGACATGCCCCCCAGCCAAGGACAAGGTTGAGAGAGCAAACGCAATCACAAACATTCCAAGAAACTTCTTCTTCCGAATGTTCCATAATAGCTCATACCTAACTACTGCAAGAATCTTTCTCATCCATCTTCTCATTGAGCTTAACTCCATCTCTGTTGCCTCTTTCCTCTGCCAATCAGACCCATGAACGCATCCTCCAGACTTTTTCCCCTAAAGCTCATGGAAACCACGATTCCTCCTCCAGCTGTAATAGCTTCAGAAACTTGAGCTCTCACATCATCGCGAGTATCGACCTTTACAAAGAGATGTTTCCCATCTATAGAAACATCCATCGCGAAGGGTAACTCTTTCACTTTCTTAACTACATCTTTTGAGAGCCTTTCAACTTCTGCTTCAATCACCGCAGGACCCTCAACCTTCACAGATATCTGCTCGAGCGTCCCAGAAGCTACAGCAACTCCCTTGTTGATTACTGTAACATGAGTACAGACCTGTTGGACTTCATTTAGAAGGTGTGATGAAAGAAAGACAGTGGTGCCTTTCTTTGCTATTTCTTTTATCTTCTCTCGCACCTCAACCATCCCAAGTGGATCCAAACCGAGACTGGGCTCATCTAGGATTACAAGTTCTGGTTTGTTCAATAGTGCCTGTGCTAAGCCTAATCGTTGCTGCATACCCTTACTGTATTTACCTATGAGATCGTCTGCACGTTCGGCGAGACCCACTATATCAAGAAGTTCAGCAGTCTGTTTTCTACGTTCATCTCTAGTCATATCGTACATTCTACCGTAAATGTCAAGTAACTCTCTCCCTTTCAGGTGCTTGGGAAGTTTGGGAAGTTCAGGCATATAGCCCACTTTTGACCTTGCTCCTGGCCTGTCCCAACCAAGCTTTTCATCTAGAACAGTCGCCGATCCACCATCAGGTTTCAACAATCCAACCAGCATTTTTATTGTTGTAGTCTTTCCAGCGCCATTGGGACCCAGGAAGCCATGGATACTGCCTGCTTCCACTTTGAGATTCAGCTTGCTAACCGCAGTGAGAGCGCCAAAGCTCTTGGTAAGGTCAAAGGTTTCAATAGCTAGTTCCATGGAAACACATCACCACATAATGAAAAGGAAGTTTTCAAAGTCTCACCTACGTCTCCGCGCGAGCATCAAAGTTCTATTTTCAAGGCTTGTATACTGCCCGGTTTCATGTATTCAAAGCTGAGAGGCTGCAACTCTATAAGAGTATAATTAGGGTCTTCTGGGTTTTTCCAGAATTCTTTTGCAAAGGAGATACTCTTGTAGACATCTGCCTTTACGTCTTTGTCCTGGACTATTCGGGCAACACATTTTGCCCTTATCGTGCCTTTTCTCTCATCTTTTTCAAACAACAAGCAAAATTCTGTTTTGGGATTCTGTTTTATCTGCTTTACCTTGGCGTCGTTAGAACCAGTAGTGACAAAAAGTTTTCTTCGAAGATATATAAGCGTTACAGGCCTAACCCGAGGTTGATCCACATCGATGGTGGCAAGAAAAATATGTGGCTCTTCACCGAAACTCTTCCAGATTTCTTGTTTCAATTCATCATTAGCAGTATTCAAGAATTATCCCTCACAAGTCTTTTTAATATTACAAATAAATAAGCATTTATGATATGAGTTTTATAAACTTCTAATTCTTCTTCGCCTAGAAATTATAAAGTCAGAGATTACTTGTAAATCTGCAGAGCTGAGAGTGATATGGGATCCAGTAGGTTAGGATATGGATCACACGTTTTTCTTAATGGATATCAGCACAAATAAATGCAGGAAGATCATGAAGATCGGGGTCGCAGACGGTGAAAATGCGAGGATAATGGTGAGGGTCGCTATCCAAAATTTCTCGCTTGAAGAAGTGGAATATCATGGGTCGACCTTTTGGAAGGCAACAGAATAGAGAAAGTAAGGCAGAAATGAAAGGAGACGCGTGCCACTGCGCTACCCTAAAGCAACTAAAATGGTTTAGCTTATCAATCCAAAGGCACTGCCGTCCCCTCTTATATCAGCTGAAAGCCTTGTAATCTTCCCCTCTTTTACACCGCAGTGGGCGACGCCTGTGCCAGCCGGGTATTCTCTGTAAATTACTTCATGATGAAAATTCTTCAGGTTGTCTAATCCTTCAAATCCGTCTTCCACAAGTATCTGTTTGCCTCCTTTCCACAAGAACCTTGGCGCCTCAATAGCTTCCTGAAGGTTCATGCCATAATCGAGGATGTTAGTCAGGATCAAAGCGTGTTGCTGTGGTCTGAAGTCTCCTCCGCTAGTTCCTATTGCCCATACTTCATCTTCATCTGATGTTATTATGACGGATGACAACGTGTGCAAAGGTCTTTTTCTTGGTTCTAATTTGTTTGGACCTTTAGAGTTAAAGTATGAACCTCTAGAATTCAAGAGAATTCCTGTATTTGGATCCAAAAATCCTGATCCAAAGTGATGGAAAATGCTTTGGATGGCTGAAACAACATTTCCCCATTTATCGATAACCACAAAATTCGTAGTGTCACAAGGTTTCAAGCACTCCTCTCCAAGTATGACTTTTGATTTGATGCTCTCCGCAAGTTCATTGGCATGCCTCTTTGACAATATATCATCTATAGGTATCTTGGTGAAACGGGGATCAGCTAAATACTTGTTTTTGTCTAGATAAGCCCGCTTAGCAGCCTCAACAAAAACATGAATTCTCTCCGCGGTGAAAGCCTTGATCTTCTTAAGATCAAGATTCTCGAGTATGTTCAAAAGTATAAGCGTTGTTGCTCCTTGACTATTAGGCGGCACCTCATAGACATCAGAGTCTCTATACGTAACCTTTAGAGGTTCAACCCACACGGCGTCAAAATCCTCAAAATCATCAAGCTCCATGACTCCGCCTTTAGTCCTTATAAATTCATATAAGCTCTCAGCGATCCATCCCTCGTAGAAGTGACGCGGGTCAGAAGCTAAAGTCTTGAGAGTCTTGGCTAACGATTTCTGGACCATAACTTCACCTGGTTCAAACGGTCTTTCTTCTCTGAGGAAGATATCTTTAGCTTCTCGATCTGTTAACCTGGAGGTGTTCTCTCTTATGGCTCTGGAAAGTCCATAACTGACTGGAAAGCCTTTCTTAGCTAGGTGAATAGAACATTGAGCTAACCTCTTAAATTCTAATGTCCCGAATTTTTCATGAATTTTGATCAATCCATCGACCATGCCTGGCACAACGACGGAGTGAGGACATTCAACTGGTATACTTTGAAATCCCTCTTTCATTACGTATTCTAAGCTGAGCCTTTTTGGAGTCCAACCGCTGGCATTTAAACAGTGAATTTTTCCACTGGAAGACTCACATATTAATGCAAAGAAGTCACCGCCTAAAGAACCAAGATGTGGCTGGGTAACAGCCAATGATAAGCTAACGGCCACGGTTGCATCAAATGCGTTACCGCCTTTAGATAAAACATCCAAACCTGCAGCCGAAGCCAACGGATGTTCGGATGACACGCCTCCAGACGTTCCTATGAAGGGAGCTTTCAGGATCATTTCTACATCTACCTAGTTTAATGCACACTAAAAGACAGACGAGAATATTAGAATTTAGGAGAAAGGGCATCTTCTAGGAAGAAAAAGAGAAATCTTGAAGCTTTAGCGCTCGCTCTTGTTTATAGACTTATGTATGATTAGCGGGCGCGAAATTAGGGAAAGGGGGATTGTGGGAGATGTCTCCAGCATCTACGGCTTAGACTCTTGTGATTATTGGCTAGCCTTTAAGTCTTGGACCCTTGTCTTTTGCCAGGTATGGCAGCTTGTTCGTTCTGAAAACTACAAGCCTATTGCCGAACACGGCTAAATAAGCCAAAACAAGTTTTTTACCCTTCTCGGTTAAAGCATAGACAGGGATTGTGACGCCTAACTGTAGTAGTGCGTTGCTGCCGATTTCCGTTCGAAGCAGTTTCGAAGCACTTCCACAGACAATATCAGCCTTAGCTATGTGCTTCACATCGATCTTGCCTACACAAGTGTTGCAGACAGAAAAAACTGAGACATCCAAGCTAGCAGCAGCCTCAAAATCTCTGATTTCACTGATAGCCTTCGCTTGGAAGCCAGCAACACTGACAGCAACACGCTTGAACCCTAAATCAAAAGCACGCTGTACACCTTCAAACTGGTCAATCCGTGCATTAGTCTTATCCAAAACAACTCCCCCATCCGCCGCAATACGTTCAATAACCTCGCCTATAGGTGAAGTTTTGACGATGCCGGTCAAACGGGCACCAATACCTTGCACAAGACTGCCGTTCGCCGTGATAACCGTGCCTGCCCCCTCACAAACAACAACAGCACAGTCAACAAGCTTCTTCTCAAGCCAAACCCGCATCATCTCAGAAGCTCCATAAGCCACAATAGGCTCAGAGTCAAAAGCACGATTTTCACAACAGAAGCCGAAACCAGCGATCTTCATCTCTACGCTTTTACGCACAGCCTCCATGTCGATCTGCCCGGTTCCGTAAAAGGCTTCATGCAAAGGACAATACTCAATCAAAGGCTCGCTCATAACTTCCACACCCCTTTCCGAAACCCTCACACGAGCACCACAACAGTAGATAACATGTTCACCGCGTACATGTGAAATTGTATCAGAACCTTTGGCCCTAACTGAACCTCTTCGTTTCATCCTTTTCTCACTCGTTCTGCTAATCAAAAATATGGTTACTTCTTCTTTCTTTTTATCATTTTTTAGCTTTTCAAGTTCGTTTTGTTATTTATAGTTGCCCGCTCACTTTTGTTGCTTGGACCATTTCGATGTTTGCTAGATCGCTGAGAGTTGCTGTTGAAATGTCAGCTTGTTCTGTTGCTTTTGAGACGATGATTGAACCTTCGTATTGCATAATTTGTTTGCTCGAACAGTGTACTAAGTTATAGAACAGTGTGTTCTAAACATTAGATTTAAATGAATACACAATAGAATTCTTTATACGAGAAAACACTTTGAGCTGGATGTGAGTACTGTAAAGAGAATTATTCTGATATTCCTTATGTCCATCTTGCTTCTACCAGGAATGTTCACAACATGTTCTAGCTGCCTTCAGGCAGAACTGGAAGCTGAACCGTCTGAAATATACTTCTTCGAAAGCCACGGCGTAGACAACGAAACGCTTGCACTGGTTTGGGATGCAGTGAAAACCTGCGAGGAGCTCCATGAGTTGGCTACGCATGGAGATTTCTCTGTTGTGGTTCTCCTTCACGTCTACGCCACTGGTGGAGGGCCTTTCCAGGCCGAGTGGTGGGTGGCCGCAACAACTCTGGAGCCAGATAGGTCAGGGCTAATCCACGAGCTGGTTTTAAGGCTTGATTACGACAATTTCCAGATAATAAGAACGTACATATCGTCTGTCAACTTCGACCCAGCGATTCCTGAAGACGGAGGCAGCTTGGTGGAAGAATTCATCAACCAAGACCCCACTAACTACTGGATCCATTTTAGGGAGGGTGATCTCAAAGTTAGAGGGCCCTTTCTGATATACTTGTGCCCGCCAACGGATTTTGGAATGACCATTATCCTCAACCTAAACGTTGCAAGGTTAATGACAGCCGCCACAGGAGTCTGGATGGGATCTGGAATACTGCTAGTCCCTACAGAGGGGGATCTTGACCGGGACGCAAGAGTGAGCATAACCGACATATTCATCATGGCGAAAGCCTTCAGCTCCAAGCCAGGCGATCCGAACTATAACCCGAACGCTGACTTCGACGGTAACGAAGTCGTTAACATCAAGGATGTCTACTCAGTTGCCAAGAAATTTGGGAGTAGACCAAGTTCCTTCGTGATGGAAGTGCTTTCGCAACGGATCGGAAATGGAGTTTTTGCATCCGACTCAGATGAGTACAGGGTCCTGACTGCAAACGCTCCGCAATACAGCCTTCCAATAAATCTTGATAATGTCGTCAACTTTGAGACAGTTGATAGTTATTTTAACTTGAGTGATAAGGCTGTTCAACTTTTACAGGAAAATGGATTTGTCGTAATCCCATGGCGTCAGATTGACCAGTTTAACTTGTTCTACGACTACATGTGGCACTCGGATGTTCCTATTTTTGTCTCGGCCGATTCTATGCTTCACACATATCATGTATTCTTCGACGAGATACTTCGCAGCATAGAGGAGAAATATTTCATCCAAAACATAACTATGTTGTGAAGAAGCTTGTAGAAGAATCAGTCAGCCTTTATGACTCAATTCCCACAGTACACTATTTGTTGAAAGAAGCTTTGAAAAGAAACATCTGTTTCTTCAGCGTGGCCGCAAAACTCCTCGATCCTAGTTTTAAGGTGCTAGAGTTTGCCAATGAAATTGTTACAAGAGAGATAAGTCTCATTGAGGCACATGACACGGTGAGTACAAGCCCTTTATTTGGTTATGACGAGGATTACAGCCAGTATATTCCGAGAGGACACTACACGAGAAGCGAGTCACTAGAGCGGTATTTCAAGGCAATCATGTGGCTAGGCAGGATGAGATTCATGGTAAAAACCATCGATCTAGACCCAGAGCTTGCGGAGATTCAAACGGTTCAAGCTGTTTTAATAACTTACTCGTTAAGTGGAGCGCTGACAGCAAGAATCCTTTGGGAGA
>Ga0209636_10002291_pt1 | contig 19513 bp, 24 predicted proteins | sample DeeMarSWOR152_54_FD_187464 | JGI IMG/M metagenome (GOLD analysis project Ga0209636, IMG submission 187464) | Marine sediment microbial communities from White Oak River estuary, North Carolina - WOR-1-52-54 (SPAdes) (version 2) | ecosystem: Environmental > Aquatic > Marine > Intertidal zone >... | reverse complement strand
AAGTCTTAACCATTGCAACACCTGAAGATCTCGGAAGTTATGGATTTTCACACTTTCCTTCTAATATCCACCAGTTGGATGCTGCAGTAGCTGCCTTGACCGGAAAATACTATCTACAGGGCAAGTGCAAAGCATACGGAGAAAAAGACAAGATCATTGTTCCTGCACTTACGAAATGAAAAGAGAATCCAGAATTCCTTTCAAGTCTTTTATAGAATCTAGAATGATATCCGCATTTTTTAGGGTTTCTTTCGTTCCAGACCCTGTTAAAAACCCTACAGTGTAGCACCCCGCTTTGTTCCCTGCTTCAATTTCGAAATGGTGATCTCCCAAAACCACGGTACACTCGGGGGTAGAATCCAACTTTTCCACCGCTTTTACCACATGATCTGGATGGGGCTTCACATTATCTACATCATCTCTGGCTAAAACAATATCCACATACGGGGAAAGACCACTCTTTTTGAGCACATTCAAAGCTACCCTCCTGTTGTTCCTGGTGATTATCCCCACTTTCTTTTTCTTTTCCTTCAACGTTACTAATATGTCCTTTGCTCCTTCAAGGAGAACTGCTCTTGAAGCTGCTTCTAGCTCTGTTTTTTCCAGGTAGGTATCAACCTCTTTTTTGAGCTCTTTCCAGGTTAACCCATTCTCCTGCAGGTAGGTTACTGCTGAATTTATGGTCTCTAGTACAGACTTTTTGTAGTCTAAAAGCTCTTGCGGGTACCCTTTGTCCACCAGTATATGGTCCACTTCTTTTCGTATTTGTGCAAAATCTAATTCCATGGTTACTAAAGTACCATCCAAGTCAAAGAGGAAGGTATCACGCATGCTTCTTCTTTGCTACTCCATTTTTAAATATTTGTGATCAAATATTTGCACATTATTATTAGACATTTCTTTCAAATGAAAGAGATTTCGCATTTCTTTCTATTTTCCATCATATTTTTCTTATTCTCAGAGGAATACATTTAAATACCCCTTTGAAGACCCAAGCGAGGTGAAAGTAATGAAAAAACTGGTTTGCCTTATCTGTATCTGCCTCTTGATAGCGGGAGGGGTCTCCGTAGCACTGGCTGATGTACCGCAGCTCCCTGATTCAGGGGTTACAGAGCCGCAGGACTCCGGGACCACTCCCGATGGCGGAGATGATGGTGGCATAGGCGGCGGTGGCGGCTGGCCCACATAGCTCCAGCCTGAAGCTAATGCTGACAGTGGAAGACTGCCACTGTCTGCTTGAATCCTCTTATCATTTCTTTTCTTTTCATATCGTAGATGGTGCAGAACAACTTTCTGGTTATGTCTGATGAGATCATGTTGCAGAACACCATCAACTGGCTGCCCATTTCCACCACAAAGGGCGTCGTTGGAAACAGAGAGAATAGTGATTTTACTGATTCTTCGTGGTCTGAGGAAAGGAGAAAGCAGTAGGTCATGTAGTTTTGGTACCCTTCAGGGTAGAATCCCACGTGAACAGTGGAATGGTCTGTAAGGGTTTCCATCCATTTGGTGTAGGTTTCGTACCGTACATTGATTTTTCGGAGCATGGGGGTTACCTTTCTCCTCATGTTGAACTTGAAGGTGTGGAATAACTTCCATTCATCTTCTTCCCAAGGGAGAGGAGGGGCTAACCTGCGGGTCTTGTACTCTGTTTGCACTGGTGTGAATTCGGTGACGTGTTCGTACGATTTCGTGAAGCTCTCATCCCACGTGGTATATTCCACTTTGGGAGTGTAGGAGCGCCCTCTGATTCCCTGTCCCACCATAGTTTCAAAGCCCACCAGTTTGGAGAAATCCAGCGATCTGTTTGTGACCACCATGAGGTTCCACTCTCCAAAGGTCATCACGTGGTACAACACGTGGGGAAACTGTTTCAACCCCTCGAATACTTGGAATGGGTTCTTAAAATTCATTAGGTAGATGTATTCTCTGTAGTTGGGGGCAGGTTTCATGCGAATCTGGGGGCCAATGAGGATGCTTCTGGCATACATTTCCTTGAGATATTTGGAGACAGTGTTCCGGGAGAGTTCTGCTTTCTGCGAAATGTCGTAGATAGGCAGGGTGGGGTACTCAAATATCTGCTCAAATATTTTGTGGTAATTTTCCTTTCTTTCACTCTGGGAAATTTTACCCATGATTATCACCAAAAATTTCAAATATGTCGATATTTCTTTGTCCTATGTATATATGTGAATACTTAATCACACAATTGAGAAGTGGAACAGCTTATAAACCTTTCGGAAAAATGCAGTTCCACTCCGGAGACTGGCTGGAATTCCCAGCCGGTTTCTGGTAAGAAGTTACGAAACAAAAAAAGGGCGTGTAAAGCACCTTACTCTCCCAAAGCTCTCAGACAGTGACAGTGCTCAGCAATGAGGAAATTCACAACGCACTTCTGACCAGAGAATACATTCAACCCCAAGCGGGGAAGATGTATTACTGTGACCATCCACCAGTTTACAGTCACACTCCTTAAGAGGAAAACCCTTATTACATAGAAATATACTACACTGCATGAGTAAAACATTTCTCGTCTTCGAAGGAATAGACGGATCTGGCAAAAAGACATTGTGTGATTACTCACGAAAAATAATAGAAAATGCAGGCTTCAAAGTAAAAAAATACCAGTACCCAGATTATGACAGTCCATGGGGCAAAATTATTAATGATTTTCTTTCAGGTTCAAAAGAGCTTGAGGTCTCTATACAATTTCTCACGTACGCCACAGATATCATAAAGGACCAACAAGAAATCAAACAACACCTTGAAAAAGGATACGCTGTTCTTGCAGATCGGTATATTACATCTACTGTAGCATTCCAGTGCGCTCGCGGGTTTGATCTGGGCAAGGCCATCACATTCGTGGACATTTTTGAAGTTATTCCTCCCGATATCATATTCTACATGAATGTCTCTCCAGAAATTGGGAGATTGAGAAAAAAGGGGCAAAAAGGAGATTTAGACAGGCACGAAGCAGACATACAATTTCTTGAAAAAGTGAACAACACCTATACACAATTGTATTACAGACAATTTCTGGCTCAGAAATGGATAGAAATTGATGCAAATAGAAAACTTGCCCAGGTTAAAGAACGAATCAAATCAGAAATTGAACGTATACTGTAGTTAATCTGTATTTAATCTGCCAAGCAATTCATGCAAAAGGTGGAAATCCAGATAAAAAATCCTACAACAATCAAAAATGCAATCCAGTACCTCCTTTTAAAGTATGTTTCTGATACATAAATGACAAATACTGTCCACCCCACAAAGTAGCTGGCCAAGGGAACAATAGGGGTAAAAACCATTTGAAACAAATTATACCCTTTCAACCACAATGCCCATTCAATGCCGCTCCAGGAGATTATTAAAAACATGAGGGAAAACACAAAGAGGTGTTCATTCTTTTTTTCTATAGAGTACACCATGAGGAGTACACTCATGAATCCTGCTATAACAGCATAGGTGAGGCCAGTTTCATACATGGTGAATTCTTGGGGTTACCCCTTAAAACTGTTGCGTACAGAAGGTTGGGGAACAAAATAGCTTTGGCCCAAAAATCTGAGTTGCCCTCCACTATAGATGAAGTCAGAAAGAGCAGAATAGAAACTCTTCATTCATAGCATTAAGATTTAAATTTCTTTTAATATCAATAGAAATACATTTAAACTATAAATGCAAATAAATTGTTACACGTGTAACAAAAATGAGATACCACTGTGAATTGACGCTTCAGAGAGCGAACCTTTTCCCCTACAAAGCTGCAGTACACTACATAATGATAACCCAATACGGTTCTTCACCTGCTTTGACTGCAACTGTAGTACCACAGACTGGTTCCTCTGTATTTCCCACGATGTCTATGACAAGAATCTTCCCAGTGCAGTTCACTTCAATTTCAGAGTCCCAGAAAAAGAAGATCTTTTCTTTTCCCCTCTCAAAAACGTAAAGGGTTGAACTTCTTTTTTCTCCAAAGGTGGAGCCCTCTAGCAGATTTAAAGTGGCATCCACAAATACAGGTGACAGGTAATAATGGCCACAGAAAGGAGCACTCTCGTTTTCATCTGCATTGGTACATTGTTTTTTGTGTCTTTGAATATCTTTCTGAACCACGGTGTGGAAGAAAATTTTTGAACCTGTGGGTAAATGCCAAAATTAACTGTGCAATGTACCCATTTACTGTCTTACAGCAAGCGCACCCGCGCCACCAGAACTGGTGGGATCTCTGTATAGTGTTCCCACGAGACGGGCCGCTTCCCTTCTGCTGCCTGATCAAAGACAGGCTCTTCCAGTCCATCCAGCACGAAGCCAGCAGCAAAGCAGGTGTTAAAGAGCACGCTCATGGGGCGATGAAAGTAGTATTGAGGAATTGGTTGACCAATAATACCTATGCCTTTTTCTGTCATTGGCTGAATGTACTTGGAAACTTTCACAGAATAGACTAAAACGAACTCGCCATTCTTGTACTCTTCCTCCACCATCAAGGTGCATCCAGTGGAGTTAAAACAAGGATGCAGCACTGAGAAAACAAAGCGCCCGCCAACCTTTAGAAGTTGGCTCAATGCAGACACCAAAGGGTCAACCGTTGTCATATCCATGAGAGCCATCGTACACACAGCTGCATCGTACTGTCTTTTCCCCAATGTTAAGAGTTGGCCTTCATTGGTGGCGTCGATGAGCCGGTACTCTATTCTGTCAGTGTGTTCTGTAGTCCTTTCTGCTGCGCACTGAAGGAATTTCTCACTGAAATCGAAAGCAACTACCCGCGCTCCTAAGTGTGCCATTCTCCTGGAGAATATGCCGCTGCCGCAGGCGACATCCAGTACGAGCTCGCCTGGGTTAAGGTTCAGCAGACGTTCTGTTGCCGGACCAATCAAAATTTTCTGAAAAGTATTCCCCTCCCCCACTTTGTGATCCCACCAGACCGCATTTTGGTCCCAGATTTCTTGCACTTTTTTCAGTTCTTCAGGATTTACTGGGGTCCTCTTTCTGCTCATTAAAACACTCCTGGCTGTTCATTCGCGGCTTGTAAGTAGGATTGTGGAGGCTTCATATACTACATTGTGGTTATTCATTTTTATTTCTTTTCATTGAAGGATTGTCACGTCTTTGATGTCAATGTGTTACACGTGTAACATTTCAGATTGATTATCATTATATTTATAATTTAACTATAAAAGGACAATTTCAATATAGTTCTAAAGACTAACCTTTTAAAATTCCAGAATATAGGACTTTTTTTCCTAATCCCAGATTATGTGAGAACTATAAGACTACAAGAAAAAGAAAGATTTACAACGTTGTAAAAGAATCATCTGATGAAGACTACAAGATTAAGGGTAGGAAGTAATCTGAACTTACTTTTGATGAAAATGATCTGTACATACGGCAGATTCACTTGTAGGCCACAAAGGAGTAGCTGGATTCTCCTATTTTTTCATTAATCTCTGGTGAATCCTCAGATAATCCCCAGTATACCCCTGGCACCAGCCCGGGTTCTATCAATTTCCAGGGGCCGAGCAGGTCCAAAATCTCCTGTTCAGAGCGAGCATAAAATTGGATTCCTAACCTCTTGGATGCCATTACCAGTCCTTTAACCTTTTTCAGTTGTCTACTCGCAATTGTGACTGCAATGCAACTGCCTTCATCTACCCACTTGTACAGTGTGTCGAAAAAGTGAGCCAGGGGTTCGTCAGCAACCACAACGGCTACACCAACTAACCCAATACCTACCCGCCGGTCACTGCCAAACATGTTGGTTATAACGGGCGAGCCGAGGAGTGTATGGGGTTCTGTGGCATCGCAGTAAACGTAACATACGTTGGGTGCCCCACCTAAAATCTCCTTCCCAACAGCCACTGTGATGGAGTCTGTGTCTGAGTAGATCACCTTTGCTTCCGGGTTGATAGCTTGAACGATCTCGTATACATTGCCCCTTGTGGGTAATCCTGACCCAAAGTCTATGAATTTGTCTAACTCTTTCTCTTTGGCCATGTAAGTCATGGCTCGCTGCAAAAAGCGCCTTTGTTGTATCAAGGATTCCTCATATATGGGGTAAATCTTCCGTACCAGCTTGACTGTAGCACGGTCTATAGCGAAATTGTGACTTCCACCCATAACGTAATCCCACATGCGAGCTGAATTGGGCTTCATTCCGCTTGTTGTTTGCATTATTATTCCTCCTTTAAGGTTCCTGTAGCATATTATTAAAGGGGAGTTCCTCCTGTCTGCTTTTAAGCTCTTACTTAGCCAGGGTATTTGAAATGACAAGAGGTTCATACGCAACTGATTTCAACGTTGCCTCAATCATTGAACCACTGTTCCCTTTAACAGATATACTGTTGGGTGAGAGCTTATATAATTTTCTATAAAAAGGGATTGTCAAGTCTTTGGATGTCAATGTGTTACACGTGTAACATTTCAGATGATATATCATTTCGTTGCAATTTGAATATAAAGAGAGAATTTATGAATTTCTGTTTTGTCCAATTGAATATATAGCAGATGGGTCAAAAAAAGAGGTCACTTTCAATAATTACTCTCCCTCTTCTATTTCAGACTTAATTTCCATTATCATCTCTTTAAAATCGGGAATTTTATGTTTGATTACATCCCAGACAATTTCCAAATCTATTCCAAAATATCCATGTATGAGTATGTCCCTTAGTCCTGCTACTTTTTTCCATTCTATTTCAGGACCTTTGCTTCTCACTTCTTCTGGAATGTTTTTTACTGCTTCTCCAATAATTTCCAGATTCCTCATAACTCCATCTTGTACTAATTCATTTGTTGTAAATTCATTGTACGTAATATCTTCAATATACTTTTCAATCTTCCGAATAGATTCCAGGATGTCATCAATATAAGCCCTATAATCCCGCTGCATACTTCACACTCTCCAAAATATATGGTTTCAATCGAGGTTTTATCGTCCCTTCAACAACGAGGTCAACCTTACAGTTGAATAAATCTTCTAGAAAAAACTTGAGTTCCATGTAATTATCAAAGGTCTTCTCTCCTTTTTCAAACTCCACAAGGATATCTATGTCGCTCTCACGCGACTGCTCACCCTCCACATATGAGCCAAACAACCCAATTTTCTTGACACCATACTTCTTTATTGCCTTTTTGTTTTCTTCTATCTTTGTCAAAATTTCTTCATATAGTAACATGGTAATAACCTTCCATATACTACTAACATTACCTGCATAAAAAGGTTGCAGATTCCTTGGTTTCAAAATCCATTTCTCCCAAACAGAGTTCGATAACTTCTTTGAGATTCTTTTGGAGCTCATCAAGGGTCTCTGCTTGTGTGTGGGCCCCTTGAATTTGTGGAACAACAGCCACATATAACCCTGTTTCGGGGTCTTTTTCAACATAAGTAGTTAATGTTCGCATTTTGACATCTCCTTAATCTATGAACTTGATAATTTCTATAGAGTACAGGTATATGAAGGTTACCCCGGAAGGTGAGCTGAAAACACCACCACTTTCAATAATGCAAAATAGAAAGAATTATCCTCAGGAGTACCAAGCCCGGATAATATAGCTTGAAGGCGTTGTCCAGTTGATTGTCTTAATGTGTTACACGTGTAACAACTCAGTGAATATACTTTTTATATATTGTTGGTAAAAGATGAATTGTGAGATTAGATAGTCACCACCCGAGATTGACAGCCCCTGGAGCATGATCCATGGTTATAACTACTACCAATAGGTGCAGCCATGACGGTGACCCCCATATCTTTTTATGAGAAGTGTCTATAAAACGTTGGTGAGAACATGAATGTTTTTGATGTGATGCGAAACCGAAGAAGTATTCGGAAATACAAGAAAGATCCTGTAGAGGATGAAAAAGTGATAAAATGTTTGGAAGCTGCGCGATGGGCACCTTCTGCCAGTAACAGGCAGCCCTGGCACTTTGTTGTGGTCACAGATCAAGAGATGAGGAAAACCCTTGCAGATATGCATCCTTATGGGAGGTTCATGAAGGAGAGCCCAGTAGTTATCGTGGTGTTGTGTGACCCGGAGAAGCATCCCAAGTACTACATGTATGATCCCTGTGTGGCTACACAGAACCTGCTTCTGGCAGCGTACGCCCAAGGGTTGGGAACCTGCTGGATGGGAATGGTAAATGTGGGCTTTGAAGAGGACATGAAACAGGTGTTGCATATCCCTGAAAAAATGCGGATTTTGTGCTGTGTTTCCATGGGTTATCCTGACGAGACTCCTTCATCAACCAGAAGAGAACTGGAAGAAATTGTTTCTTACGAGAAATATGGAATCAAAAAATGAGCTCCAGTTCTGTTGACCCGAACCTCCCAGCTGTACATGCATAACGTGTTGTACCTGACAAGATAGCGTAACCTTGGGTAGTTTCCGTCTTATAGGATGCAATTCATGGTATTACCTTCAAAAAAAGGTGAAGACATAAGTTGCCATACAATGTATAACAAAACATCAATTAATTGGATTTTTTCAGAGTAGAGAAATCTTTACAAGAAATGAGAAAGAATAATGTTACAGGTGTACCAAATGGTTGATTGGACAATCATAGCAGTAGGACTTGTGTTCAACTTGATTATCGCGGCAATTATCGGGACAATTATACTGTACATCGCTGCCAAGATCGCTAAGATTGAAGATGCTACCATAATGAAGACGTTTATAGCTGCTTTAATCGCTGTAATTCTCAACATTGTGCTTGGATTAGCTGTTCTCGGAATAGCTGGTTCGGCAGTAACAGGGTTCGTAATAGCCAGTTCCCTAGGTAGATTCATTGCTTGGATTCTGGTCATACCTGTTATCAAGATTGTCTATGCCACAACGTGGATCAAGGCTTTCATTGCGTGGATAATCTACATCGTTGGAAGCTTTGTCATTAGCTTTGTCATTGGAATAGCATTGGCTTGAGTCATGTGAGTTCAAACTGATTGAAATCTTTATTTTTTCTTTTTTTGAAAAAAGACACTTTTTCCATGGGAAATTGTTTCTTGCTCCAATTGATACTTCATGAATTTCAACCTCTCAAAGAACCCTTCAAATCACCGTGATCAGAAGTGAATTTGGTTTTCAGATTTCTTGATATTGGGGATTCATTTCATCTGCTCTGATTTAATTTCAATACTGAGCGCAAAAATCGTTTCATTCAGCAGTTCTATACCCTCTATCTTCACAACAATTCTGTAACTGCAGCCGGTCTATGAGTGATAGTATTGGTATGGATACAAGCCAGCAATTAGTTTTATTTTTCAAGGCAGGAAAATCTTTATAAGAAATGAGAAAGAATAAGATAAGAGGTGTAGCAAATGATTAGTTGGACATTGTTGGGAATTGGCATTGTATTCGAACTAGTTATTGGGATGATCGTACTGTATATCGCTGCCAAGATCGTTAAAATCGAAGATGCTACCATAGTAAAGGCGTTCATAACCGCTTTAATTGTTGCAATTCTCGGCGCTGCTGTTGGATTGATTAGTCCTTGGACAGCTGGCCTCCTGGGCACTATCATTGTATGGATTCTCGTCTTACCTGTTATCAAAGTTGTCTACGCTACAACGTGGCTCAAGGCTTTTATCACATGGATAATCTACATCATTGGAGCCTTTATCATTGGCTTTATCATTGGCATAGCACTCGCTGGGATCTTATAAGTCTAACCTATTAATTTTTTTCTTTTTTTTTGGAAAATAACACCTTTACCCATGAAAATTGGCTTTTGCTCTGAATGTTTTATGCATTTCAACTCCACAAAGAACCTTTCAACCAATCGTGAATATCTCAATTGCTTTTGATTCTTTTTGGGATATTCTGTTCTTACCTGGGTTCAATACTGGGTACAATGCGATGCATAGATGATTTACTCGCTCTCTTTGAATAGCAGAAACTTAATACAGCTCGTTTATGAGTGCCACAACTGCTGCACGGGTAGCATCTCTGTCAGAACCAGCAATGATTAGAATATCATACGTAGTGTATGGTGCGTTAAGGTACTCCCATTGACCAAGAGAGATCGCCCAGTTGACGGTAGAGACACCTTCAGCAACTAATTGCTCGACAATGCTGTTGGCCACAGGTCCACCTACTAAGACCAAATTGTAATCACAGGCGGACGTCCATGCTGCAAAGTCGAATTCAGTGTCCAGCATAACTAAATCAACCTCATCTACGAGCGTAACAGAGTCAGCAGCTCCCAGAATAGTATCATAAGTGATACCATCTACATCTCCGCAGGAAAGAAAAGCATCAGTGACCTCAACAGTGAAATAAGGGCGGTCTTTCGGATAAAGGCCAGGTATAACCCATGGCTGATCTGGCTGATCTGGAGCGCACATTTTGTCGCACAGGTAAACATTTAACTCTACCAGAGGCATCCCAGGGCCATGCCAGACACCAGGGTCTTCAATATCGTACATATTTGTGCATTCTGCTGTCACTGACCAGTCACTGGTTCTGCAATCATTGGTAACCCCAGCATCTTTATCCAGATCATACTGATCGGGAAAGATTACTCCAGAGAGAGCCAAAGAATTGTATTCATAACCAATGTGTCCATCGTTGGTGTCTAGGAATCCATTTCCAATGAACATACTGGTTCTCATTATCGTCCAGCTGTTCAGACCTGAAGGAGGCCACAATCCAGTTCCAGGAGGTTGATATACATAACTGGGCCCGTTAACTTCATCCCAGCCTGACTCGCAGACATCTATAAACGTCTGATGGTTTTGAGGCTTTTCCACCCACGGATCGCCACACAACTTGTTGTACCACCATTTCTTGTTCTCCAGCCAGTAAACCTTGACTTCAATACCTATAGTGCCGTGGGCACCGATGAATAGTTTGACACCTTCGATGACGAAGTCGGTCGCATTAAATAAGAGCCAGTGGCCGAAATCGTCATCTGTGTAGTACCACCACGTATAGTCTGCCCATATATCTTTTTCTACGTGGCTGACCACCCACTTGTGGTAATCAGGTATACCATCTTTGTTGTAGTCGTAGGCGATGATATTGGTTATTTCGCCAGGATCTGGTATCCCATTGTTGTTTAGATCATCACATGTGTCGTAATCACTGAAGGGGAAATCCTCTTCGTGTGCATCCGGCGAAAATCCTCGTTTTTTCTCTTTTTCCATCGTGGGAGGAATGACAAAATCCCCCATTTCCATCACCATCCAGAAGCTCTCCAAGAGTTCTCCGTAAATATAGATATCTAGTAATGCTTTGTTGTGGTCAACGTCCACTTCCTTTACTTCTACAGTGTAATCAGAGAACTGTACTGGCTTATCCTTGTACAAGTAGACAGGTGCTTCAAAGTGAGGGGCACCTGTGATGATGTAAGGTGTTCCGTGGAGAGAACCTTTTTCATTTGTCGTAAAGTTTATGTCCAGAACTGGTCCTGCGTCCACAACAGTGTACGTGGTGTCAAACAGCGTGAATTGAGGAAGCCTGTCATGTGCGACCATCCAGGGTTCAGGTACGAATAACACGAGGTATGGTCCAAGGTCCACAGAAAAAAGGGGAAACTCTGTCGGCTGTTCGTACTCAGGTTCTACCAATACCATGGGCGGGGCAAAGATGTTGTCTGCTCTGTAGGTTAGTCCAGGAGTCTCATACCATGAGAGGCTGCCTAATTTGTACACATCAATATCTCCTCCGTACACGCAGGTTACGCACGCTGCAGATGTGTTATTCGTGTACGCGTCAAAGCGGATCTGGATTTCCTCATGGGTCTCCCACGGCTGGAAATGCCCATCGTTTGAACCCCAGAACCCATTAGGATCATCAAAGTACCATAATGACAATGGATACGTCGTGAGGGTGGGATTGTGCTCCCATTCCCAGTACAATCGAGGATCAGGCACATCTACTGTGGGGAATCCAATATGCAATGGGTCCAGTGCATTCGTGAATGGATCAATATTCAAGTGCACAGTCCGGTATGTGGTAGTAAAGGTGATATCTCCAGTGTGACGTGCAGCATTGATGGCAGTGGCCAGTAACGTAGCTGATACCACATCCATAGCAGCGGCCTCTTTGCCTACTACAATCACTGCAGCAGACTCTCCTGTTTCTGGATCAATGAAGAAATCTGTAGGAGGAACCTCTTGAACAGCTCCTACTAAAGCAGTACTCAACAGGGCTGCAGTTAGTACAGCTCCAATTCTTGGGTTCATGATCTTCCCTCTTATTTTGGCAATCATTGGCGAGATCACTTCACCTATGGGTTGTATGCATATAAGTTTTCTCATTCCTCGGTTGTCTCGTTCTTACTTGTTACACGTGTAACAAGAATATCAAAGTGCCAAGTTCAGCAAATGGTCACTGAATATGTGAGTCCCGAAATGAATTCCTTTAATAAAATGTCAGATAGTCACAGAACGCTCTTAACCCTTGGTTAAGGCCTGTTCTATGTCTGTAGTAATATCGTCTGGATCTTCAATACCTACTGAAAAGCGAACCAACCCATCTGAGATACCAATCTTTTCCCGTTCCTGTGGAGTTAACCCCCTGTGGGAGGAATGAGCAGGATACAAGATCAGACTGTAGATATCCCCTAAGGATGTGGCAGGTAACACCAGTTCCAACTTTTCAAAGAATTTAAAGACCTCTTTTTGTTTTGCATTTTTGATTTCAAAGGACACCATTCCTCCATAACAGTTTTTACGGAAAATCTCTGAGGCCAATTCATGCTGAGGATGGGATTTCAATCCAGGATAGAACACTTGTGCAATCTTGGAGTTTTCAGATAAGTATTGGGCCACTTTTGCCGCATTTTCACAGTGGCGAGCCATCCTTAGAGGCAACGTCTTCAACCCCCGTAAGGTCAGGAAAGCCTCATTGGGACCAAGGTTGGCTCCTAATAACTTGGTTAACTCGTACAGTCTTTCCCTCCGTTCGTGAGAGCACACCACTACTCCTCCCAAAACATCTCCATGTCCGCCCATGTACTTGGTGGAACTGTGCATCACGTAGTCTGCACCATAGTCCAATGGTCTTATCAGATAGGGAGTGGTAAAGGTGCTGTCAACGATCACTTCTGCCCCAAAAGCGTGGGCAACCTCTATCAATTGAGGTACATCTGCTACCTTGAGCAAAGGATTGGAAACCACCTCAAAGATGAGGACTTTTGGCTTTTCTCTTTTGACAGTATTTTCCACCTGTTCTCGATTGGAAATGTCTACAAAATGAACGTGTATCCCTAAATTTTCAAATAATGTACTTAACAGGATGTAGGTAGCTCCATACAGATCGTGAGCTGCCACCACGCTGTCCCCTTTTTTTAGTCCTGTAGCGAGTAACGCTGCGTGGAGTGCTGCCATTCCTGAACTGAACGTATGAGCAGCCTCACCACCCTCTAATACTGCTACAGCCTCTTCCAATGCTTTGTTAGTGGGATTTCCATATCTAGTATAGACGTACCCCTTCTTGGTACCAGCAAAGACTGCATCCAGATCATCCATGGATCTGTAGTAGTAAGTGGCAGCATTGTATACTGGGGTTGAAACAGGCACAAAATCTGGTGGTGGCGCTTTCTCCCCTGAGTGAACTGCTTGCGTGTATATGCTCTTATCTTTTAACATGGGATCCCTCTTTGTCTTTACCTGTTCTACAAGGATGTGCTTATGAACCTTTCCTTACGAGGTCATCTGATGTCAGCATTAATCTCTTTGTATCAATGTGTAAAGAAATCAAGGAAGTTGCACGTGATTGTCAAAGTAGTGTTATGATAGAATCTAACATTGATCCAAAATACTTTTTGATGCTTTTCTCTAGATATCTCCAGATTTACACAGAAGATGATATCCAACAGATTCATGAAAAAAGTGTAAAGGCTCTAGGAGCAAAAATTAAGTAGAATGAACACCGAAGAGTTTTTCCATGTTACACGTGTAACATATTGACATCTAACCATGGCAACCCAGAGAAACCTATATAAAACGTGTGTCATAGTCCCTCAATGTGATATTATGGATGTTGTTGTTTCTGACTTGCATATTGGGAGTCTTAATTCCACCTTTTCTTCCAGTACAGGTGAAGATGTTACAAAGCAGTTCATCAAAGAGTTAAAAGATACAGATTCTGTAGAAAAAGTGATCCTTTTAGGCGATATATTCGATTTTTGGGAAGAAAACTTATTCAAAGCTTTAAGAAAATCAGCTTTCTTTTTTGAGCAAATCAGTCACATAACAGATGAGATCGTTTACATTCCTGGAAACCATGATCACCACTCGTTAGTACTCTGCAAAGAAATGGAACTCATCGGTGAGATGGAGAAAGGAGCAATTCCAGGGCCTTCTTTTCGAGATGTTTTAAAATACGAATACCCGAGAAAAAATTCAGATTTTGTAGAAACACAATTCCTCGATGGATTCTTCACAGCCTTACAGGATGCTCATATCCAGTTATTTTATCCTGAATACACATACAAGTGGAAAGGAAAAGAGATTCTTTTCAGACACGGCCATTATCTAGACTCTGGGTTACTGAGAGTGCTGCCTTATTTTTATGAATGTCTTGGAGGGAAGATCAGAAGTGAAATAGACTTTGAAACTGTCAATACTCCCATATATGAGTTTCTTTACTATAGTGGAACTATTAAGGAATTGAGCAGTTTCTACAAAGTGCTGCATCGTCGTTTATACAAATACACTGAAAAATTCTACAAACGAAGGAGGCACAAGACTATTGAGAATAGAAAAGGAGATATACAGAAATTCTTTTCAACCTTTAAGAAGGAACAGCAGCCAGACGTCCTTGTCTTTGGTCATACTCACATTGCTGATAAAGGGAGGTTACATGATACAGATCTTTTTAACAGCGGCTGCTGGGTGAGAGAAGAGAATATTCTTCACAGTAATACCTATATTACTATAGCTGATGAAATAGAGGTCAGAGAAGTGTCAAAGGGTACAATTCTGTAGAAGTTTGAATTTTTCAAGATTTTAAGACGTTAAAAGGTTCAGTTCTGGCATTGTAGTAGATGGGAAATTGGTTCTAAAGGTTTTCTTTCTGATCTCAGAGCATACTATTGCTATTTGAAAGCAGGAAGTTCATTTCTCTTTTTCTTTTTCGATTCTATGCCTTTAGTTCTTTTATATATCTTAGATTCAAGGTTCTGCTGGCAGGGTTCTCTCGGTCTTGAGCGGTTTCCCAATAGGGCACGCCTCAATGCATGTTGTGCATTCTATATAACTGTTAAGGGTGGGTCTTTGGATGAGCCTCTTTTCGAGGTTTCTCACATCGTTTGGAACGTCTTGCGCATGTGGTTTTTCTGCAGCGTAAGTCATGCAGCGGTTGATTGTGATTTTGTATGGTTCCAGTGCCTTTGTGGGGCAGGCAATAATGCATTTCTCACATTTCTTGCACAGATCTTCCTTGTACGGTTCATCAATGTCTAGTTCAGCTGTTGTCAGCACGGAGATGAGTCTTATTCGTGGCCCGTGACTGGGGGTAATCAGAAGTGTGCTTTTTCCTTGACAACCAAGACCGCACCTCACAGCAGCAGTTTTGAGAGGAATAGTAAGCGAGAGGAGAGCTGTATAACCTTTCCTTGTAAGGTAGTCAACAATCATCCACGCTTTGTTTTTCAGGACTTCGTAGTACAGTTGGTAGTTCTCCAGTGGCACCTTTGGCGTATACATGTCACGGCCCTGAAGATAAGTTGAATTTACTTGTAAATTGAAGGCTTTGTCCCACGCATAGTAACTCAATAATATTACTGATTTTACAGTGGGCAATTCCTCTTCTGGCGAACGCAAGTTGCAGACTGTGCTTATCCATCCATGTGGTAAGCCGGAAAGCATGTTTGGGTTCGAAATGCCAATGGATACGAAGCCAACTTCCACTGCTTTTTGTTTTAGATCTTCTGTCAAAGTCATTTTTCAGCTTCCTCCTCTTCTGACATCTTTAACTGTCATGGTTATACTCCTCTCTAGCTTTTGGTGGTTAGCTATATAAACTTCAGGGTCTTCTCATAATTTCTCTCACAAGGACTGTAGAAGTTCCTTAACGCAGAGCCTCTTGCTAAGGAGTATCCCTGCCAAAAGTACAGCTCAAAAAGCCGCCCAATGGAGCAGTTGGAGCACTTCTCAGAAACCAATAGCTACTGTTGGTTTGCAGCCTCCTGAATCTTTTGTACGTGGAAGAAATCATGGTCTATTGCTGCCTGGAGCATTGACTGAGGGGTAATCTTGTACCTTTTCCAGCGGTGACCATGATACTCTGTTAGCCTATCCTCAGGCAAATTTGAAACAAGATCCAAAAGAACTTCATGAGATTGCTCAAGTTCTTTTAAAACATCGTTAAATGACAGCTTCCTTCGCTTTTGAACCTCTTCTTCGTTTAGTACATCCCAGTTCAAATCAAAATAGAAAGGCCTTTTGCCTTTGAGACACTCTTCTATTGCTCTCACAGTATGATAATCCCAACCAATTATGTGAGACAGAACATCTTTTAGAGACCACTTTTTTGTTATCCTTAAATCTCCAGTTAATCCTTCCGTTACAGACAAAAGCTCCTTTCGGGCCTTCTTTAGATCATCAACGATTCCCTGTTTCATAGATAGAAATTGGGGACATTTATATAAACGTATCGTTTCAAGAGGCATGTGAACTGGGTAATCTTTACGTGGTGCTGTAGATAAAATGAATTTAGAGAGCTATTTTCAAGTTCTTCTTTTGCCACACAAATTTGCTTGGTTTTTTGACCTTCCTTGTCTAAAAATGCAAAAATATGTCACAGGGGATGATGTAAGAGCGATGTTAGCTTTATTATCTCTAGCCACATCAGGATGGTTCTCCCCATAGATTTCTCTATCAATTGTGAGTGCTTGTTCATGGTATTTTATAGCTTTCTTTGTATCTCCCCAGGTGTTCCACGTTGATCCTAAATTATTGAGGGTTGTTGCTGCATGTGGGTGTCTCTCTCCACAGGCCTCCTTGAGTTAGGCAATTGGAATCATTCTTATGAATGATCCTTGAAGATGTTGGGATTCTTTGTATTCTTTGTTACACGTGTAACATGGTTACAGCTAGTAATCATAGAATCATGCACAGCTATTTAACTGCAATAGAATGTATCTGCCCAAATTGTAAGACTAAGAACGAGGCTCGCCTATCTAACATGCCGCGTCAGTTCCCATATCATACCACCCATAAGTGACGCGTAGATAGTACGTAATATTTATTAACTCCCTCATTTTGATGAGAGTATGTTTTCAATGACGCCAACTGTTGCAGTGGTGGACAATGATTCTTTCACCAAAGCACTTGACCTCATCGAGGGTATTAACGACCTGAATACGCCTGAGAGAAAAGTCGTTATTAAGGTTGGAATCTACAATCCTCAGACAGGAATTTGTACCACGGTAAATACACTTAATTCGATCATTAATTCTTTCGACAAGGCAACAGAGGTTCGAGTAGTAGAGTCTGACAGCGGTGCAGGACCAGGGTTGAAACGATTGGAGATATGGAGAGGTTGCTACAATGACAGAGTGGTTCCATTCAATCTATCGGATGATAAAGATACAAAAGCAGTCGAAATTGCTGGAGAAAGTGTACCATTATCCCATATATTCTTTGAGCCAAATACGTTCATCAGCACTCATGTACCTCGAAGATATGAGGATGCTGGAGACGAGGATCTTATGAATATAGGTTCTATCATCAAGAATTTGTTAGGATTGATCCCAGATACGAAGAAGTACAGATTCCATGAACAGCTCCCTACTGCTCTGTTAGATATATATGAGGCAATCGGAGGTATAGACTTAGCAGTATTGGATGGAACTCATGCCTTTCTAGGATGGAAGAAGAAGAAATCAACTGTTTCTCCAAGAGTACTCTTAGTAGGTAAGGATGCATTTGCAGTCGAAGCAGTTGGAGCCTACTTAGTTGGCTTTGACCCAACAGAGATGCCTGTACTGCAAGAAGCAAGGAATCGAGGATTGGGTGAAATCGATATTGATAAGATAAATATCATCGGAGATATTGAAGCCCCAAAACACATGATAATTGAGGCGTTCAGAGGATTGTTCCCTAAGAAGGTGCGTTGATGTAAGGGACATTATAAGGGACACTATAATAACAATGTATTGATGTCACGGAAATGGTGACATGGAACGGTTGAGGAAGCATGATAACTGGCGTAAGACATGGAGCGTCATTGTGCCAGGTAACTTTGATGGAAATGGCTATACAGATTTGCTCTCTTACGATCCAATCAAAGATGAGGGTGAGATCTGCATAGTCTAGGGAAATGGTAACATGGAATGGTTAAAAAAAGATGATAGATTTCACAAGACATGGAGCTGGATTAACCACGTGGAGATGATATTGGATTGAACAATTAATTCTGCTTCTTTTAAGACATTGATTGTGTTTGTACCTGTAGCGTGCTCAAATTCACCGATAGCCAGGATGTACCTTGAGGCATCATCCCAGTAGGCGATCACTTTTTTCCTCGTTGGCATGTTACGTGTGACCATAGTAGAATCTATAGGAATTGCTGCTCTGGCAGCTGGATCAAGTTCCAACGGAATGTTACCGCATCCAATGAAATCATCTGCTGCCAAAGTGTTACCCATGTGTATTCTTATTTTTGTTACCCATGTCTCTTCACATTACACTGGCGATGTGGTGAGTCCTCTTAAAGATATAAAGACTATGTGGTCAAGACAGCCACCGATGCTGAAGGAAAGGACAACGGGCATGATATAGGAGTTGCCTTCAAGAACTTCTCTTTCGAAATGGATGATACTATCACATTTGTTACACGTGTAACAATACAAACTGATGTAGAACCTAACAATTTGACAACCTCGATGAAAATTTGCTGACAAATTGTTGCCACTGATTAATTTACCTAGCCCTACCCCTGATTTTGTGACATTTATGTTATATACTAACATTACTGATCACTTACGAACATGTAACACCATTTGGTAGATGGGAAATTGGTCCGAAAGGTCTTGTTTCTTGAATATTTCTTCTTTTTTGTGTGATTAACCGTTCTATGTCGAGTATGGTTCTGTGATTCTTCTGTCAATAGAAGATTTGAAAATAGTGATAATAAGGTTCCACTGGAACACATATAAACACTTAGGTATATACGTGAGTGTATCCTTATGAAAAGGTGAGTCATATGTCAGAGAAAGAACCCCCGAACCTGGAGTTACCAACCTGTGGTGATCAACCGTTATGGGATATAAGTTTGGGCGCTTTCAATTTGCCCGCACTTATTGTAGCAGAAGAAGTTGGGTTATTCCCCTTTCTTGAGAAAACGCCTGCTACCCCCAAAGAGGTAGCACATCATTTTTCTTTTAATCCACGAGCTGCTGAAGCCCTCTTGGGAGTTCTGGCATCCCTCGGGTTTCTGGCAAAGTACCGAAGACGGTTTCACATCACTGAAGTGTCTCGAAACTTCCTGCTCCCTGAGAGCCCCTACAATTGGGGCACCTTGTTGCGTGCTCCTCCTGTTATACCAGATCTGTGTTCAGCCATAAAGGGGA
>Ga0209636_10002290_pt1 | contig 19516 bp, 22 predicted proteins | sample DeeMarSWOR152_54_FD_187464 | JGI IMG/M metagenome (GOLD analysis project Ga0209636, IMG submission 187464) | Marine sediment microbial communities from White Oak River estuary, North Carolina - WOR-1-52-54 (SPAdes) (version 2) | ecosystem: Environmental > Aquatic > Marine > Intertidal zone >... | reverse complement strand
TTCACCTGTTTCCTTGATTAGTTCATAAGCAACGGTTCCAGCGCCAGCAATAATCTCGAGGTCATTGTAGGGATGTATCATAGTATAACCATATCTTTCGATGAGCGGTATGACAGTTTTCTCCCTGTCAGTTGGATGAGAACTACAAACAACTATTTCTGCGCCGTAATCTTTCGTTGCAGCTACTTTCACTGGAGGAGCGGTTTCAGGCATAACAACTATTACTTTAACTCCTAGAAGTTTAGCGGCTAAGGCAAGTGCTTGTGCATGGTTTCCAGAGGAATGTGTTATTACTCCTTTCTTTTTCTGTTTCAGAGATAACTGTGACAAGGCATTAAAAGCCCCCCTGAATTTGAAGGACCCAGTTTTCTGAAAATTCTCACACTTTAAGAAACACTCACTGTTAACTATTTCATTGAGAGTTGAAGAAGTCATTACGGGCGTGCGGTTAACGATGTCTTTTATTCGCTCATAAGCTGCTTCTACTTCTTTAAACATTTAGATCAAGAAAAATTATCATGACTAGTAAATAAGTTAGTGTGCACGAGCATATTGGAGGTAAGCTATGCTGAAGTGCGACTTGGTTTCAAGTAGTAAAATGATGATAATTATGGATACTTCTGAATCTCAAACATTGTGAAAATAAACTTTGTGACAAAGATATACAGATGGGATCATGCATGCAGCGTGCAAGGTTGCGTTAGTGGATTGTGAAACGAGTAGTGTCTTCGGATAGTAATGAAGTACCTGCCATACGCGCGCGCATTCGAAATTAATGTCACTGTTGCTGTTATATCACAGTCACATACATTTAAAGGGTCCATTTACAGATTCGGAAACTGCACGTGTATTAGTTAAAAGACAGAGAGAAGCTTTAAATATGACCTATGTCATAGACCGCATCCTCAAATAACGAAGAGGAATGAATTATGAAGATTTTAATTCGCACAGATAAGTTGTCAAAGTATTATGGTAAAGGGAGCGAGATCAAGGCCGTGGATGAACTTGATCTCGAAGTTTATGAGGGAGAAACCTTTGGTTTGCTGGGCCCAAACGGGGCGGGTAAGACGACGACTGTTCGTTTGTTAAACTGCATCATAAAGCCGACAAGCGGCACAGCCACCGTTAATGGCCATGACATTCTTAAAGAGGAAACGGACGTAAAACGGGTGACAGGGTTGCTTGCCGAGTCGCCTGGCTTGTATGAGAAGCTCAGTGCCCACGAGTTTCTGGAGTTCATGGGAGCACTCTACGATGTCCCCAGCGATGTTCTGCCTGAAAGGATAGACGATTTACTGAAGCTATTCAGTCTTTATGACAGACGTGACTACCTGCTTGAAGGCTACAGCCGAGGTATGAAACAGAAAATCCTGATCGCAGCAGCCCTGATTCACGATCCTCCCATTCTGTTTCTTGACGAGCCCACCTCCATGTTAGACCCTCGCGCCGCTCTCATGGTGAAAGACCTGATCAAGGGGTTAGCAGACAGGGCGGGAAAAACTATCTTCATTTGCAGCCACATTCTTCCAGTCGTAGAGGAGCTGTGTGACCGAATAGGAATCATCAACCAAGGTAGACTCATTGCATTAGGCACCATAGATGAAATAATCACTCAGACAAAAACAAAGACTCTGGAAGAAGCGTTCATCGCAATAACCGGAGGAGTGGAGGAGAAGGAGCTCTTGGCGTGGAGGGAACAGAAGGGTGCCGGTGCCTAAGTGGCTCGTGGTTGCGAGGAACGAATATCGCATTCACACCAGCAGTATCAGAAAGATAAGAAAATACTTCCCATTTCTCACAATAGGATTGCTCGTAGTCTATGTGCTGTTCATTGCACCGGCAGTTGTTAGCCTTTTCATCGACGATTTCCTCGTTTTCATCATATCCGTGGCCGCCGTTCCTATGGTGCAGATCATACTGTTCATGTTCTTTTTCTACTTGATGCTATTTCCAATCAGCGACACGTTAAGGGAAGTCAAAACCGAGCAACTAGAGATCTTTCTTGCATCCCCAGTAAAACCAAGTGATGTTCTGCTAGGCGAGTTCCTGGGCAAAATGCCTTTCTACACCATCGCCATCACGGTGATCACCGGCACTTTCACGGCTCTTCTGAACCCGCTGGGATTGGACGTAGTTCAGAATGCCATAATCATCATTGTATTTGTCATAACGTTTCTTTCCGCCATCTGGATAGGCACCGTAATCGCTGCCATCCTGCGAACAAAGCTTGGAAAATCCGTCCGTGGAAAGGATGTTGGAAGAGCCCTCTCAGTAATCATTGTTTTACCCATGATTGCGGTAATGTATGCAATCATTGGCGGAGGTCTGATAGAGGCCCTTATCGATCCCACGACCAGTGGGACGGTTAGAACCTTTCTAGGTATGTTGCCCAGTTCTTGGGGAGCAGAAATCTTCGTTGGCCTTGCCTCTAACCCAAACAACATTAGTGCGTTTGGTCTCGAGACCCTAACGCGATTCGGAAGTCTTATTGCCTTTTTCGTTGCCGTGCTGTGGTTGGGCGCGAAAGCGGCCAATCGTGCCTACAGCCTTGAATCAACTACATTCACAGCTTCCAAGGCTAAACCAGACGGCTTATTCTATAAGACAGTTAAATATCTGGGAGGCGGCGGATCCTCTGGCACACTTTTAGCATCTATCTTCAAGGACTACGGTCGAAGGCTCGAAAACCTATCATGGATCGCCTACGTGGTAGGCTTGATTGCTATGCTAAGCATTTTTCTTTCCGATCCGTTTTCGAGTCCAAGAGATCCATTAGTTATCTTGAGCTTGATGGCAATTCCACTGCTTACAGGGTTTGTGGTTGGCACCGTGAGCCGAGGGAAGGAAACTCTATTCCTCTACAGAAAATCACCAAACGGCGTGGGAAGGTTTGTGAAGGCGAGGTTGCTACAAGGTTGGCTAGTGGCAGTTCCGATCGCGGCGGCAATAATGGCTGTCTCAACGATCCTAGTTCCGCAAGTAACGTTGTTTTCCTTGTTGATTAATACAATATGGGGATCGATAAGAACTATGGCCAGTGTAGCTTTCCTTCTCGGCCTAGCCCTCCTGATACCAGTATTCGCGGAGGAATCGAGAGAACGTACATTAGGCATCATTATAAACCTCCAAGTAATCCTTTTTACTACTATAGGACTTGAAATTGGCTTCTCTAGGTTCGGTTTGAGTTTTAGGAGGCTGCTTCCAAACCTGGAGCCGTTTACAGGTCTCTTGCTTGATCATCTGTTGCAGACCGCGATTATATCGTTGGTAGGGATTGTGCTTTTTTACCTTGGAAAAAGAAAACTGAGCAGAATCGAATAGCGAACAGGTAATGAAACTCGCCTGTGCGTACTCAAGTTCTAGCATTTCTTACGTGAGCGGCAAACCTTTAAATCGTCATTCTCAGTTTTTCAACGTGGTAGTTTCCTATGATTTCAGCCAGTGAAGTCGCTGCAAAGTTGAGGGGAGTTGCGAAGCGTTACGCAGACATCGTAGCCGTAGACTACGTTGACTTAGACGTTAAACATGGCGAAATCCTCGGTCTCCTAGGCCCGAACGGCTCAGGTAAATCCACTGCCTTAAAGATGATTCTGGGATTGATCAAGCCGGACTCCGGGTCCATGAACGTTTTGGGCATAAAGGCGGAAGACGATCCTGTTGCGGTGAAGAGGCAGGTGGGGTACGTTCCCGAGTCCCCGCGTTTATACGAGTTCTTAACAGGGTTAGAATACCTCGACTTCGTGGGTGACATTTACGGTTTAGACGCTTCAGAGAAGAAGGCTCGAATCGAAGAATACCTAGAGGCTATGAAATTAGAGGGTAGGGAAGGCGACATGATAAGCAGTTATTCTCAAGGAATGAAGCAGAAAATCACCCTCATCTCAGCTTTTCTGCACAAGCCAAAACTGCTCCTCTTAGACGAACCCCTGAGCAGTCTAGACCCTAGGTCAGCCAGAATAGTGAAGGACCTCCTCCGCAAACTAACTGCGCAGGGGGTAACAACGATCATGTCAACCCATGTTCTAGAGATCGCCCAAGCCATGTGCGACCGCATTGCCATCATGTACGAAGGAAGGTTGCTAGCCTTGGGCAACATGAAGGAGTTGAGGCAGAAGGCGAGGCTACCCGGATCAGACTTGGAAGACATTTTCTTGAAACTCACAGGAACAGAAGACGTTAGAGAGGTGGTTGAGGCGCTTCTGAAATGAACTGGAAAACCGTTCTTCGACTCATTAGTGTTGATGCCAAGTCTGGGAGATTGATTAGAGGTCAAAAGCTCAGAAGGTATCGAGAGAGAAGGTTTTTTCAGTACTTGTTGTATGGAGGAGCCTTCGTTCTAGGAATAGTGGTAGGTTTAGGTGCGGGAATCTTCTACACTGCGGCGCCCAACCCTGAACTGAAGGCCTTGTTCGAAGAAGGCGCTCGTCTAATATTCCTATCCTTTCCCACCATGGTTCTCCTTTACAGTTTGGTCTTCACCACGATGAGCCAAATCCAAAGGATGGGAGTAAGGGCTTCTATTCAACTTCCCTACTGGCTACCCATCACCTGGGAGGAACACACCCTTGCGTCCACCATAGCCCACCTCATCGGCTTCCCCCTAGCTTCCGTCATTCTATTCAGTTCAGCCATAGCCACGGTCTCCATCTACCTAGAGACGATACCTCTTGCTATCCTTACGATTCTTACTTTACTTGCTAGCGCCTTCCTAGCTAGCACAACCACGGAGATTTTCAGAGTTCTGCAGACGAGGCTTATAGGAGCCGTTTACAAGACTTCTGGAAAGGCCGCTGTTTGGGTGAGATTCCTCGGTTCCCTACTCTTCTTGATCGCCTTCTACGTGGTTTGGTTTACCCTCCCTTCTGGCGGTGGCTCCATCGCCCTCATCGAGATAGTCGCGGGTGCCCAACAGGCAGTCTGGTTCATCCCTTACGTCTGGTTAGGGGTGGCTTTGGCCTCTTTTATGAATGGGCTGCTGGCACAAACCATTATTTTTTCGCTGGCTTCCCTTCTTTTCATCTTGGTTCTCTTCTATGCGGCTGTTAAGTTGAACGCTAGATTTGGACTGTATGAGCCGCCGGCTATCACGGTCTCTAGGGGGGTTTACGTTCCAAAGGTTGGCCTCTTAGGAAAGCTTGGTTTTTCCTCCTTAGAGGCTGCCGTGATACGGAAAGATTTTAAGGCTTTTACGAGACGTCGGGAACTCATGTACATTTTCATAACGCCCCTAGTTGTCATACTTATACCCCTGATGCAGTATTTGGGAATATATGGTGGACCTGTACCGCCAGAGGGTTCTAGGTTCCTTTCCGCTTGGATCCTTCTTGCGCCGGGAGCCATAATGGCTGTTATGTTGGGCACCATGATAATCGGCGAGGAAGGTGGATCTGTATGGCTTTTCTTTTCTTCACCCATCACTGCGCGCAGCCTAGTCAAGTCTAAGTACGCCTTTATAATCATCTTCTCATGCATAGTAATGCTGGTGTGCGGTGTTATTGGGATTCTAATCGCCCGTCCTTCACCAGGCATCGCTATAGTATTGTTAATAGAATCCGTGCTGCTAATCTTCGCTTTAGGCGCTGTTTCCCTCGGAGCGGGAATAAAGGGAGCCGACTTCACCGAAGTTCCAAGGCCTAGGATGGTTAGGCCGTTAACAGTTCTCGTCTACGGTCCCTTATTCCTGGTCTTAGCGTTGGCAATACTCTCTCCCCTCATTCCATACGCAGTTACGGAGATGAACCTACCCGTGTCCCTGCCAAAAATAGATCTCTACATTGCAATTTCCATAAGCGCAGTTACAGCCCTTGTCTTAACCTTCGTTTTCTATAAGATAGCTCTCAAAAATGCGGAGGAATTCTTGATAAAGGCTGAGATTTAGACAAAGCAATTGAACGCGCGCGAACGGTCTGAGGTTAAAGCGAAGTGGAATGAGCGTAAGCTGGATAACGAGAAAGTGTACGTTGCCATAGAATAGTTGTGTATTCTCGCTTTATTCTGTTACTTGAGCGCGCCTGAAAGCGTACCAAGAGATCACAGCAAAGACGATAAAGTAGACTAATGCTACAGCAATTGACGTTAAGATGATGTTGGACAAAGGCTCTGAGTAGAGCTTAACCCATGGAGTCTGCCCAGGAGTGATTTCTTCTATTCTTATTTTGTAGTAGGTGACTTTCCATGCTGGGTGTAGAATGTAATTTATGAGGTTTGGACCTATGCTGTCGGTGCCTGTTGAAACGCTAGTGCCCGTTGGAGCAAACTGTGAAGGTGGAGCCCCATTAGCATACGCAAGGTTGCCAGTGCCAGGAATGTAGGTGAGTATCCATCCTTGACCGGCAATCACCCCAACTATTTGACCAATTATAGTTGTCCCTAACCAGATGCCTAAGGGTGCGAGAGCAGCAATTAAAGAGCTCCTAAAGAGCGTGCCGAAAAAAAGAACAATTGATATCCATATGAAAGTGCTGAAAAGGGCTCCGAGAAGAGAGAGTGGAACAAGATGCAGGTTGTTTTGGGGCCCATACACGACAAAGCCGCCTATGGTCATGTAGATCATCAGAAAAGAGTATGTTACCAAAAGCGTTAGGAAGGCTGCAAACAGTTTGCTAAAAAATACGGTAGTCCTTGACACGGGTTTGGCTAGTAACGGGACAATGGTTCCACTCTCAAACTCTGCTGAAATCGTGTTCATTGCAGTTACTATCGCAAACAAGAAAAATCCAAACCCGCCTAAGCCTACATTAGAGCCGATAACAAAATCCGGGTTCGGTTCTACGGACGGGCCACCCAAGGCGCTTATGATGTGGCCTATAGCCAACGATAAGGTGGTGAGAGCAAACGCGACAATTAGCATTCCAAGGAACTTTTTCTTTCGGATGTTCCAGAGTATCTCATACCTAACCACTGCAAGAAACTTTGCTGTCCAACTCGTGTGGGTCACACTCATTTTATAACCTCCTTTTTTTGCGTTTGTGTTCAACAAGAAGATCCATAAATACGTCCTCTAGACTTTCTCCTTTTAAATTCATGGATATGACGATGCCTCCTGCAGCTGTAATGGCCTCAGAAACTTGAGATCTAACGTCGTCACGAGTTTTCACCTCGACCAAGAGCTTCTTTCCGTCTTCGGAAACATCTGTCACGAAAGGTAGTTCTTTCACTTCTTTAATAACAGCTTTTGAGAGTTTATCAACTTCAGCCTCTACTGTCACGGGTCCCTTAACCTTGGCAGATATCTGCTTAAGCGTGCCCGAAGCCAACTCAACTCCCTTGTTAATTATTGTAACATGGCTACAAACCTGTTCAACCTCGTGCAGAAGGTGCGACGAAAGAAAGACGGTGACACCTTCCTTTGCCACTTCCTTCATTATCTCCCTGACCTCAACCATTCCAACAGGGTCTAAACCAAGACCCGGCTCATCAAGGATAACCAATTCTGGCTCGTTCAACAGCGCCTGCGCCATGCCTAAGCGCTGTTGCATACCCTTACTGTACTTGCCGATGAGATCTTCCCCACGTTCCCCTAAGCCAACCATGTCGAGAAGTTTAGGTACCTGTTTTTTACGCTCTTCTTTGGTCACGCCGTACATTCTTCCGTATATGTCGAGGAGCTCCCTTCCCTTCAAATGCTTAGGCAACTTTGGAAGTTCAGGCATGTAGCCTATTCTCGACCTTACGTTTGGCTTGTCCCAACCAAGTTCTTTACCTAGAACACTCACTGACCCGCCGTCAAGTTTTAACAACCCGACCAGTATCTTGATTGTTGTGGTTTTTCCAGCGCCGTTGGGGCCCAAGAAGCCATGAATAGTGCCTGCTTTAACCTTGAGATCTAGCTTAGACACAGCGACTAAAGACCCGTATTTCTTTGTGAGACCTGTGGTTTCAATAACAAACTCCAAGGAGTACCCTCCATGCCTTTATAGTATGCCAGCATTATTTTAATTCTGCGCGCGCGACTTTTTCCACGCTCCCTATAAACCAAGCAAATTTCTTTAAAGTATCAAATATTTAAAGTTATGTTACTGTGGCATCACAGTGACATGCACTTAAACGTTTCCACTGTTCCAAATTATGACGCGCGCACATTCTTAGTTTGAGCGCCCACTTTGCTTCTGCGAGGAAAAAGTTTTCAGGTCTACGTGGCCCACCGACGCGCGCGCATAAAGAGACAGAAGCTACCCCCTAGAAGCCTTCAAGAAAAGATTGAAAATACTCCTCTCCGCACCCTAAGACAACATCCAAGTCACACGTGCGCGACTACAAATCTTATTTTAGAGTCGTTTTCTATAGGCATTAAGTGATAAAGTGGACGCAACGGTCACTGAAAGTCGATTAAGACTGATCGATCGAAAAAGAAGCACTTGAAAGGTGAATATCAGTTGAAGATTTTACAAAGGGACCTCAAACACGGAAAGGTCATCGTAGTCCCAGAAACGCTAGACGATCTTTGGCACCTCTATAACATTGTGGTGTCCAATGACGAGGTGTACGCGCGGACAACCCGGGTAGTGAGGGTTGATGAGCGCTATGCTCGGCCTAAAAAAGGCAAGAGATTCTCGGTTTTTCTTGGCATAAAAGTGGAGAAAGTGCTCTGGGACAGAACCCTAAACCGACTAAGAGTACACGGAATCGTTTGCGAAGCACCTGAGGAAATAAACGTGAAAGGGTTCCATCACACAATCAACGTGACCGTGAAAAAGCCGATAACCATTGTAAAATCTAAGTGGCTGAAGCACCACGTTGATCGGCTTGAAAGAGCCAGCAGAGTCACAGTGACACCAATCACCGTGATGTCCATGGACGACGAAGAATACTGCGTGGCCGTCTTAAGGCAATACGGCGTCGATGTGAGGGTGGAGGAGAGAACAAGACTTCCGGGAAAACTGGAAGCGGAAAAAAGGACAAAGGCAAAGCAGGAATTCTTCAAAAAAGCCCTACAGTCCCTCAGAGAGACTTGGAAGAACAGCCGCAGCCCAATAGTGGTCATAGGTCCAGGATTTGTAAAGAACGACTTTGTGAGATACATAAACAGAGAGGCTTCAGATATTGCGAGCGCTGTCATCGATGTGAAAGGTGTGAACAGTAGCGGCTTGGCTGGAATAAAGGAAGCACTGCGCTCTGGAGTTTTAGTCAAGGCGTTGAGACACGTGCGGATAGCTGAGGAAACAAAGGTTATGGAAGAAGCCCTTGAACGATTGGGTAAAGGAAGACTAGACGTAACCTACGGACTCGCCGATGTGGAAAAAGCTAGCTTGTTCGGTGCGGTTGAAAAGCTTCTCTTGGCAGATGTTACGTTGAGGGAAACAACCAACGAAAAGAGAACAACGCTGGAAAAGCTCATGAGGGAAATCGAAGAAAGGGGCGGACAAATCATTGTTATCAGCACAGAGCATGAGGCAGGAGCGAAACTGCTCGCACTCGGAGGCGTCGCAGCGCTTCTCCGTTTTCCACTTGGCTAAACTTAATATCGGGCCAAAACGCCAGGTTTCTGGATGCCAATTATTTTCCGTAGAGCTTGAGGCGCCTACGGACCGCGGGATTCTGATCTGCAAGTTTCTTCAGAACCATCTCAAAGGTTTCGTCGGGTGAAAGCTCCCTCTCGATGAAGACTCCGGTTCTTCCAACCTCGTCACGGCGAAACAAAGCGTGAACGCGATCTAGCAAAGTGTTAAGAGAAACCCCTAGGAGGTGGGCAACCGTTTCCTCGCGACCTACAACGCTGCTTTCAGTGTGACCTCTCAATGTGGGTTCAATCAACATCAGTCTCTTGTCCACGCCCGACACGCGTGTATTCTTCTTAAGTGTTGGCAGGGACGTTTCTCCGCTGAACCTGTAGAAGTCCCTCTCCACATGGCGAAGTTTCACAAGGGGAAAGGAAACACACCGCTGCTCATCGAGCTCGATATATCCTTTGACCGCGTAGAAGGGTGTCGCTTGCACGACGATCCGCCGATTAGCAGGGATGTGGGCGCGTTCGAGGGCTGTTTCTATGGCGAAGGAAGAGGGTGGATCAGGTAGAAAAACGTCGATGTCACTCTTCTCGGAGATGTCGCCTCGAGCGATGCTCCCGTGCACAATGGACGGTATGTGGGAATGATCCAGAACCTCCATTATCTGAATTGTTTTAGACCTCAGTTCCCTCAGCATTTTCCAGTGTTTCTCGTTGTAAACAACCTCTACGCGTTCGGCACGTTTCATCGGTTTCTTAGCCATCATCCTCACCTTGAAGGGAGGCGCTCATCCACTCTAGGTAGGACGACAAACCTTCCGTTATGGGAAGCTCAAGGATCTCCGGCACCTCATAGCTGTGGGTTTCCTTCACCCTTTCAGAAAGCCTCTTGAAGAGGCCCTTCCTTGACTTCATGATGACCAAAAACTCGCTTGCCTCGTCGATTTTTCCCTCCCACCAAAAGAGGGAGGAAATTGGACCAACAATATTGGCGCAAGCAATCAGCCTCTCATTGAGTAGACGGCGAACAATTTTTAACGCCTCCTTCTTGTCCGAGGCTGTCATGAAGACGACGACATAGGACGACACTTTTCTCCCCCACAAAACTACACAAAGGTATTATTAGTTGATTTCCTTACCGAAAAGCAAAGGGAACCAGAAAAATGTCGACTTGCACGCTGTGCGAGAGGAGAGAAGCCGTTTTTATGCGCCCCTACTCAGGAGAGAAACTCTGCGGACGATGCTTCTGTAAGTCAATAGAAAATAAGGTTAGAGCAACCATTTCTAGGTATGAGATGTTTCAACCCAACGACAAGATCATGGTGGCTGTTTCAGGTGGAAAAGACAGCATAACTCTTCTTCACATACTAAACAAGATTGAAAAGGCTTTTCCAGAGGCAACGCTTTGCGCGGTCACGGTTGACGAGGGTATAAGGGGCTACCGGGATGAGGCGGTAAAGTTAGCTGTGAAAAACTGTGGGAAACTGGGCGTGGAGCATATTGTGACCTCGTTTAAGGAGAGGTACGGGTACAAGCTGGACGAACTCGTAAGCATGATTGGAGAAAGGTGTGAAAAGGAGTTAACGCCCTGCTCCTACTGCGGGGTGCTGAGGAGACGAGCTCTGAACACTGCGGCTCGAGAGGCGGGTGTGGACAAGCTCGCTACAGGCCACAACCTAGACGACGAAACTCAAACCATGATTCTGAACATCCTTCACGGCGATGCTCTGCGAATAGCCCGTGTGAAGCCCGTCTTAGCGGTGGTTCACCCCAAGCTGATACAACGCGTGAAGCCCTTCTGCATGGTTCCTGAGAGGGAAATTGCATTCTACGCGTACCTGAAGAAAATCGAGTTTCAGGGCATTCCGTGTCCGTACGCGGGAACCGCGCTTAGAAACGACATACGAACTATGCTGAATAGGGTGGAGAAAAAACATGCAGGGACAAAATTCACTATCTTTAAGTCGATGGAAAGGATCAGACCAGCGCTGGAAGCAACGGCAGAAGAGGCGAAATTACAGGACTGCAAGAGATGCGGGGAACCCACCATCGGAGAACTCTGTAAGCCTTGTCAGATGCTGGAGAAACTGTCTGTTTTATAAGCGGCGGGTCACCGAGGCTGGACATCCAGTTTTCGCCGAGCCCTCTAACCTCTTTGCTCATACCCGCACCCCCCTGAGCGCTGAACGTTCAAGCTTAGGTTGCTCCCTCCCGGGCCTGGCCAGGTTCGCCTGGTAAACGCGGTCCACGACTTCCCTACGAAAGCCGCTCCACGACCGCCAGCCCCAGGGAACGGATATTCATGGTTAGAGAGCCAGAGGAACTTGACGATCTTTGACGCCTCACCTCAGCTGTCAGCCCGTCGTATAGAGGGTTTACGGTCGAAGCTTGCGCTTCTCAAGGGACCCCTAGCCCCCCGCCTAAGACCCGCCAAAGAGAACTTGACGCTTTCAAAGGTATAAAAGTTTGTTAAAACTCGCGATGGCGCGGGGCGCGGGATTTGCGCCGAGGGATCAGACCCACATCTTTGGTGTTGGAGTTTATGACTTTCGGAATTCTTTCTGGATTAGAATTTATAAACTCAGAAAGTTCATTTACATGTTGAGGTTGTTTGCTATGACTTGCTATTTTAGTCATATTCAACATGTTTTCAAGAAGGCTGGAATAGAGGTTACGCGTGAAAACAAACGAGAAATTGACGAGGTCATTCATAATATTGTTGGCGTTGAGTATAAGAATTGCCCAGCTACTTGGAGAGAAGTAAAGAAGAGAATAGCAGAGGATGAGGAAGGCTTCGTTTCTAAGCTCAAGGAAGCACTGACTAAGAACATGTAGTGCGAGTTTTGGCTATACAATATGTCAGACGATTGTTCATTATTGAAACTCTCCGCACAGAGACTAAAGAAAAAGAGAAGCTTCAATGATAAACTGCGCCTTCTTTCATTATTTTGAAACCCAAAACTATGGACCACGCTGACGCTGAAAGGCCAGAAAGCGTTTCAGGAATGGCAACACCTTTGCCGAAGGGAATAGTCCAGACAATCGCTGCAACTATAGCGGCTGTGAACGTGAAGAATCCTAATTTCGTTCTGTGCGTTTGCAAGAAAGCGGCACCAACAAGAAATACCGATATTGGAAGGAGTACGAAGAAAATCACCGAAGCGTAAAAGTGTATGGGCTCAACGTTTTCTGGGAAAACACCTATCGCAGTTAAAGCAAACGCGTCAAGAACAAACACGAAGGCCCCCGATTTTGCCTAGTAGATTTTCTTGCAGAAACTTGAACAGTCCGGTGGCGAAAAGGATGCCAAGAACCCCAGTGATTATGAGCCCATTATTAAACAGAACTGCGGTAACTCCTTCTTGAACGCCTAGATCACTTAGGGCATTTTCTGCCCAGCTGAAATTTGGAGAGTATGCTATCGCAAGCAATATCAATGTAAACGCGATAAGAGGCGCAATTATGCCACTAATCCCGGATATTTTCAGCCAATTCATAGCAAAACACTTGTTAAACTTTAGACACCCAAACAAACTATAAAACCATTATCCAAAAAGCATTAGCAAGTTTGTTCAATGATTTATGTTGTGCGCACGCAAGTAGTGGACGAAGCGCGACGCGAGAGAGAGAATTCAGATGTTCTGCTGAGGGCTAGTATCTCCAAAATGTGGTGTTACTCGAATAAGAGCTTGGGTCCATTTCGCGTGTAGTTAACGTCTCTACATCAATTATGTAAATTGAGTGTAGGCGGGCGTTCCTTATCTCATTGAGGCTTACAGGTGGGCTCTTATAATAGAGATCGCAGAGGCGTTTAATCTCCTCGAGTTCTTCTAAGCTTCTATATCTGGGAGCTTTGGTAAAGGATGGAGGGATCTGCATAATATAGTGCGGTGGTGTTCCGAGCACAAACTTGTCTGCATAGTTGCTGTATCGAGCTATCTTGCTGGCTATCCTTGCTTTAGAGTAGGTCATTGGATCTAATGCGTGGTGTGGAGGAACAAAGCCTGTCTCAACCTCTATAATGAGTGTTCCATAGCCCTTCACGCCATACAAGTCGCAGGTTAAACCTCCATTCATGGGGCGCTCAACATCTACGTCATAGCCCTTTAATATTAGATGTTTGGCGCATACAAGCTCCATGACAGTGTGGTTAATCTTTACGACGTTTCGTTCACGAAGCTGAATTAACCTATCCCTGAGGGTTTTGAGCTTTTCCTCCATAGCTTTATCCAGTCCACTCGTCAGTTTCGTCAATAATAGGTCAAGATCCCTCTCAAAGTCTCCCATGCCTAAACTTCCTAACCAGAATTTTATAAACCCATATTTCTAATTTTGCATGCGCTTTTCAAGTTTTGTCGACAATTCTATTTAAAATTCTGTGCAGAAATTTTATATGCAGAAATATGCCTAGTAAATATACGCCCAGGTTGGGGAGCACGCTTAGATAGGTTGATAAAGGGAGGTTGACCGCCCAACTGTCCCTTGGGGTGCTTTGGGCGATCGCATCAAACAAGGTGTCTCGAAGGATGGAAGGACGGCTAACTAAACGGAGTTGATCTGTTTAGGCTTAGACTCAACTTGGGCTTTTCTATTTTAGATGCAAATCAGTTCTAAAGGCCTCTCGACCTCTCAAAGTGGAATCTAAATCCTTTTGCTCCACCTACGTTCCTGCTTTCTCGGCAAAATAGCGCGCGCTTAATACTTGTTCAGTGATACTATTTCGTCCAAGTTTTTTCTGCTTCTAGGCTCGGTGAACACATCCTCAGATGGATAACCTAGAGGGGTTGCGGCAACCACCTCATACTCGTCAGGGACTTCCAATAGTCTCTTGATCTCGTCGTTGTTGAAAGCTCCGATCCAGCAGGTTCCTAGGCCTTCTGCTCTTGCTGACAAGATCAGATGTGTGAACGCGATACTCACGTCTAGCAGCATACTCATTTCTCCCATGTATCCACCTCTGTTGATGGACAGTTTTTGTCCACAAGCCACGATGATTAGTGGTGCATCAGCTACGAACTTCTGGTCGTTGCAGGCTGAAATCATTTTTTGTTTTAATGTCTCATCCCTAACCAAGATGAACTTCCAGGGTTGAAGATTAGACCCGGAAGGTGCAACGCGTGTAGCCTCTAAAACTCTGTTCAAAACTTTCTCTGGTATCGGATCCTTCTTGAATGATCTAACACTTCTTCTAGTTCGAATTACCTCATAGAAATCCAACTTTAAACTCCTCCATAGCACGGTTTCTAGTAGCCGCAATTTCTTATAAGTGAATCGCGCAGTTTAGGATTTATTAAAGTTGTGAAAATGTGTTGAAGGCATGAGACTGCAGAAAACCAGTGGCGGCGTGGTGATAGATGTTTACGTTAAACCAAACTCAAAACAGTTCAGAATAGCTGTTGAACTAGACGAACTTGTAGTGTTTTGTCGAGAGGCTCCAGTAAAGGGCAGAGTTAACAGAGAGTTGATAAAGGAGCTTTCGAGGCTTTTCAAGAGAAGAGTTAAGATTCTTTCAGGGTTCAGTTCAAGACAAAAGAAAGTCTTGATTAGGGACATTGGAGCTAAGGAAGCTAAAGAGGTTTTAGATGTTTCTGTGTCTTCAAAAGTTCGCTAGATGAATTCATGTAGTCTTTTCACTCTTTTCTTTTCTAGTTCAAATTTTATTTTAGCGCGCGCAACTCGTTGAACTTCTCATTCGCCGTTTACTCAATTAGCATTAGAAGATCTTCTAAGATGTAATCTATGAACTCGGCGATAGTGCTTTTGCTGAAGAGAGTTACCACACAATTCCTTGCAATTCCGACCACGATTCCGCGCTTCTGGGCTTCAAAGACGACGTACCAGATCTTTCCATGTTCAAGATAATCTCGATAGAGTTTGGTGTCAGCAAGATCGGATCCTGCTAAACAAAGCTTTTCTACGCCGGGTATATCAACTTCGTCAAACCATATGAGTTTCGTCGCCTGTGGGTTTGACTCGTGAAGCTTCTTGAGAGTCTCATGGGGGATCCTTACCTTGACAATCGCTCTTGATGTGATGAAAAGAACCTTGCTGAGGTTATTCGCTATGTGACTTGTTAACAACTTTTTTACTCCACGAGCCACAGATGGTGCTAGCACAATTAAGAAAACTTTCTCCTTGAAACGTTTAATCCAGAAAGGAGATTCTTCTGTAACAGGGGCTTCAACTAGCTTACGTCTGTAGTAGCGTCTACGCACGAAATCCTTGCTGAAAACTCCTGCTATCGAGTCCTTCTTTTGTTGCAGGTCCAAAATTTCAGTTACTAGATTTATGGTTTCTCCCTTCTCCATCTGGTAAGACTCTTCTTCACGGAAATCTTTGAGCTTCCAAACCATCAATCCAAGATCAGCTTTCTCTTTTATCTCGAAGATTTTCACTGGCAGAACCAATTTTTACACCAATGAAACAGTTCCGAGTATCTGAATTTAAAAGGTTCTATACGCCTGTCTGTAATGCGGACAAATCTGTTTCTCTTGTGTGCTAATCAGTAATAGTCTACGATTTAGTAAGTTAAAGATGGACCTAAAATGGTCTTTCTGATGTTTATAGAAAACATGTGTACACGCAAACGTTTCAAAAAACAATTTCAAGAACTACATATCGAGAATTGACAAGCTTTTAGGGGGTGAGAAAATGAGTGAAGCAAGGTGGAGCCCTCCCAAATGGATGTATCGAGATAAAAGGCCTCCGAACGACGACACTTATTTTGAAAATATGACTAGAGTTATCTTCTTGGCAGGGTTAAGTTGGAAAATGATTAACGAAAAATGGCCTAACTTCAAGAAGGCCTTCGAGAACTTCTCTATAGGCAAGGTTGTAAAATTCGGTGAAAAGGATATACAACGACTTATGAGCGATGCAAGCATTGTGAGAAATCGAGCAAAGATAATTGCGACCGTGAACAACGCAAAACAATTTCAAAACATGAAAAAGGAATACGGATCCTTCCAGCGTTATCTCAACAGCTTGGATAAGTCCAACAATTATGCCTTAGTTATCAAGGAACTCAGAAAGAAATTCAGCCGTATAGGTCCTTCCTCAGCCCGTATCTTCTTATACAGTGTAGGAGAAAACATCAGGCGACCGATGGAATAAGTGACAAGCTCACCGTCTCTTTTTTCACCAATAATTATTAGCGTGGTTTATCTCGATCTAGGCATAGAATTTATATTATTGTACCTGCCTGCCCTTGCATGCAGATGGATGTAAGTGCAAAATGAGATGAAAAAGAAAGGTTGCGCTTTTACTTGGTCGAGGAGCAGTTTAGAAAAGCAGAAAAATTTGGTTTTAATCTTTCTCTAGCGTGTGCATGAGGAGAGAAAAATGGCCAGGATAAAAGTGATATCTTTTGATCTGGATGGTACACTTATCAATAATAGGTTTGCAGATTCTGTGTGGTTAGAGGGAATACCTCGATTGTACGCCGTTAAGAAGGGGGCCTCCTTTGACGATGCCAAGAAAACAGTGAAGAGAGAATACGATAAGGTAGGCAAGAATAGACCTGAATGGTATGATCTTGACTGCTGGATAAAGAAGTTCGACCTTGATGTTGATCGGCAAGACCTTTTCAGCCATTTTGAAGACAGAGTAGAAACCTATCCCGAAGTGCCAAGAGTGCTGGAAGAACTGAAGCAAAAAGGCTCTAGACTGATTATTGTGACAAACGCTCGTAGCGAATTTGTCGAATTCGAACTCAAAAAGGCTGCGTTGGAAAATTATTTCGAGCGCGTTTTTTCTTCAACCTCTGATTTTGGGCTGGTTAAGAAAACGGTTAACCTTTACCAAAGAATATGTAACATCCTCGAAATTTCTCCACAGGAAATGATTCATATAGGTGACGACCGGAATTTTGACTTTGATGTCCCTAGAAGACTAGGTATACTAGCTTTTCACCTCGACAGAACTGGCAGAAACAAAGGGGAGCTTGTAATCTACAGCTTAGAGGAGTTGAAGAAAACATTGAAAAGGCTGGAAAAGTAGAAAAGTATGCACGCGCCTGCGGTTTGGCACGTTTTTAAATTTTAGAAATATTACTTTTCTTTTATTGCTCGCATGAAAAGACTATTTTTTCCCTTTCCTGTGCCTTTTAGGAAGCTCAACCTTCTTCTTCTGTTTCTTCTGCATCTTCTTCGCTCTTTTCAATTGTCTATGCTGTTCCCGACCTGCAGCTTTCTTTTTCTTGCTTCTTCTAGCCATATTTTGGCCCCCAATTTGTGGCATTAACCACATGATACTTATTAAAAAACATTACTATCCTCGGTTCTGGTAACTCTTCGCGACTTGACAAGTACGCGCGCTTAATAAGGATACTTTGGTTATCCTTGTTATCAGGCGTTTGGATGGAGTTTAGATTTACAAGATTTGTTGGGGCGTTTGTCGCTGCACTTGGAGGGGCATTTATCGGGTTCACCTATGGCATGACAGTCATGTATAACAAAACAATGAGCGGACTCGGTTTGATAGAGGGAGGTACGCCTTCGTATCTTGACTTAGAAACGCTTTACTATGTTGAAAGGCTCATGTCAGATATTTTTCCAGTGTCGAAAGCTTACCTCTTTGGTATAGCTGGTTTAGTCATCATTTCAGTCGGTTTCCTGGCTGCCTTCTTAGTTTCCTTTGGAAAATAATGGTGTGCGCGCGCAAATTGGTACAGAACGGGAAAAATTCGAGTTTAAGCCTTACGTGGCTTGAGTTCTTTGATCAACTGGTCTATCACTTCTTCAGTGTTGTAGAAGTGAGGTGAAACTCTTATCCCATGCGCCCGTGCAGAGACAATTATTCCCTTTTTGCTTAACTTTTTCACTCGCCTTTCTGGCTCGTCAATGAGAAAGTTAACTATACCCGAGCGGCACTCTGGCTCTTCAGGTGTCTGAAGCCGCAACCCAAGTTCTTTTAGTGCTTCTATCAAGTGGAATGTAAGAGCCAAAACGCGTTTTTCTATCTTGGAAATTCCAATGTCCAAGAGGAGCTGAACGGCTGCTGTGGCTCCAACTAGGCTATAGATGCTGGGACAGCCAATCTCGAAGCGACTTGCGGTTTCTGAAAGCTTTAATGTCCAGATGTCCCAGAAGTCTATTGTCTTGAAAACTTCTGGTTTGGCGCTCGCCCAACCGATGAAGGGAGGTTCAAGCTTTTCGATTAGTTCTTCTCGTACATAGAGAAAGCCTGCACCAGCGGGTCCCAGTAGCCACTTGTAGCAGCCAGCTGTCAGAAAGTCAACGTCGTCTCGTTTGACGTCAATTGAAATGACACCGGCAGATTGAATGGCATCAACGATGAAATAGGCTCCATGCCTATGTGCAATTTCAGCTAAAGAACGAAGGTCATGTCGAAAACCATTTGCGTATTCCACATGGCTAACCGCTAAAGCAATTGTGTTGTCGTCTACAGCCTTGTCAACATCATCGAGCAGAATCTTGCCATCCACATTTTTGACATAACGTACCTTTGCGTTAAGTCTCTTTCCCAGCCAAGGATAAACAACCGATGGATATTCCAAATCCGTCGTCACAATGTTAGAGTTCGAAGGATATTCCAGCATGTGAGCGGCAATGTTTAGCCCGGTAGAAGTGTTTGTGACAAACGCAATTTCATCTTTGGAGGCGCCAACAAGATTTGCAAACAATTTCTTAGGCTTATTGAGGTCTTCTCGTATGGTTCCAGTTTCAGAAAATTCTTTTGCAAATTTTTGCATGGCTCGTATAGCTGGTTTTGGGAGTGGAGACATTGCAGCATGGTTCAGGAAGATTTTGTTTTGCACTATGGGAAACATCTTGCGGATTTTTTGCAGGTTTTTCACTTTTTACTCTCCAAACTTTTCGACTTAACCGACTATTGTTTGCTTCCATATATCAAATTTAATACCAACTTTATGCGCGCGCATACACCTTTAAGTTGACAAGATCCACTTTCCGCGCGCGCGTTTCCGGTTCTAAGTGTTGCAAAAGTCTTTCAAATGTGTTTAGTATGGCATCTAAACGATTTTTGCATGTGCTCAAAAACGTCTGCGTGTTCCGTTGACTTTTCATCTGAGCGTGGTGATCCATGCAGTAT
>Ga0209636_10002289_pt1 | contig 19518 bp, 16 predicted proteins | sample DeeMarSWOR152_54_FD_187464 | JGI IMG/M metagenome (GOLD analysis project Ga0209636, IMG submission 187464) | Marine sediment microbial communities from White Oak River estuary, North Carolina - WOR-1-52-54 (SPAdes) (version 2) | ecosystem: Environmental > Aquatic > Marine > Intertidal zone >... | reverse complement strand
CAATGGGTTTTTCAACGTTTGTGAAAATGCTCTACACTGATCAAAACGCCATTCGGAAATTCATTGAAAAGGTGACGGGTTTCTTTATCGAGTTGGGAAAGGGATTTGTTGATCTTGGCGTTGATCTGATATGGATTCCGGATGATATGGGTTATGTCCATGGCCTTATGCTGAGTCCGGAACTGTTCCGAAGATTCATTATTCCCCAGCTCAAGAAGATGGTTGCCGCATTCAAAGGTAGAGGCGCAAAGGTCTTGATGCATAATGATGGGCAGCTCATGGCGATTATGGATGACCTAGTGGGTGCAGGCATAGATGCTATCCACCCCATAGAGAGAGCAGCGGGCATGAGCTTGAAGACTATGAAAGAGAAGTATGGGGACAAGATCACATTGATTGGCAACGTTGACTCGAAGACCGTGTTACAATATGGCTCTTTTGACGAGATTAGAGAGCAGGTGTTGGAATGCCTAGGTGTTGCAGCTCCAGGTGGAGGATATATCCTGGCCTCCGATCATTCCATACATGAAGGGATACCAAGCGCCAACGCGAAGTCTATGTTCAAAATCGCTAGAAATTACGGAGGCTATCCAATAGCACTTTGATGATAGGGTTTCGATCGTCGGTAGATTGACCGGCATTGGTTACCAGATTATCGATAGGCATGTTAGAGCGCCGTCTCCCTTGCGAAATTCTGACACTTCTAGCTCTTCCACGAGAAAACCTTCATCTTCTATGAGTTTCTTCGTCCTCGGATGGCCGCTTGCCATCAGGATTGTTTCGTTTATGGCAAGGCAGTTTGCAGCGTATTTCTCTCCTCTTGGAATTACAACCTTCCTGAGATCTCGTAGAATGCCCGTGTCAAAGTGTTTGTTCGAAAGGATGACACAATTGTTTCCAAGGTAAGTGATCGCAGACTTCAGGTGAACTACGTTGTGAACCTCCACTGGAACTATTTCTAGGTTGCTGTCTTCGAGGATACTTCTAAGCTGCTTCACGGCCTGTAGATTGGTGCGAGGTGAGAGCCCCACGAAAACTCCGTCTTCAATCTTGAGAACATCTCCACCATCGATGGTGGCTGGAGGTTTGATATAGTGCGTCTCTTTAAGTCCTTCCAGTACCTTGGCGACTTCAACCCCTTCCTTGTCTCGAGACCTGATGCCCATGTTGCAGATCACTGCCTTTTCCCCGAAAACCAGGGCTGTGTCCTCTACAAAGCAGCTGTCAGGGAGAGTGTTGTCACTTTTTACCCAGATAAGTCTCAGCCCAAGCTTCTGCAGAGCCGCGCAGTATTCTGCATGCTGCCTTTTCGCAAGTGCAACACGTATTTTTTCGACATTTGTCCTGACGCAACGATCGTATGAGTCGGGGACGGGTCGAACGACAGCGTATTTGACTTTCACTGCGTTCATGGGCCTCATCACTCGCGTGCGATCGATCGTTGAACGTAGGCATGAAGAAAGGTCATTCCGATCGCTATTCCGACAACCGCTGACCGCACGATCATCGCCTTCACAGGTTTCATCTTCTTGTTATGTGAGGCTTTGGCCGAGTGATCCTTATATCAATTCGGCCACCCTGAAGGAACCAGTCATTCAAGCCCGCAAAGATGAAGACAGTCGTTGGATCGATCGATCACTTGTCTTAAATAACTCCATGAGACACGCACATCCAAGGCACGGAGAGAGGATCTACGCATTGTGACCGCGGGTCTTTCGAGTGAATAGGAGATGAAGACGGCCGCTTTTTCAGAGAAGGAACTTGTTGGGCTCCTTTCCAAGCCATCCGAGGATGAGCTCAACTACCGCGGCGAAAGGCCTCCGATGTCGCGGCTCGACGCCTTGAGAGAACTGAAGCGCCTTGAGGAGTTAGGGAAGATTCCCCGCCCTGAAGCAAACTACGGTGTCAACACGCATATCCACACTAGTGAGTCCTTCAGCGTTTTTCGGTCACCTGCCGAGGCTGCCTGGGAGGGGTACAGGGCTGGCCTCGAGGTGCTGGGGATAAACGATCACTACACCATCGCAGGTCACAAGGAATTCAGAGAGGCATGTCGGATCCTAGGTCTGAAGGCAACCTTCAGCATAGAGACCATCGCCATGTCCGAGGATGCCAAGAGCGAGGGGGTAAGGTACAATGACCCCGATAACCCTGGAAGGATTTACCTCTGCGGAAAGGGTGTGGTCCGGGATCTCAATCCGGGTAGCCAAGGCGAGAAGGACCTCGCGACCATGACGGCTGCGCTGAGGAAGCGGAGCGAGGAGATCACAAGGAAGGTTGACTCCCTCCTGAAGGAGACCGATCCGTCGCTGAGGCTCTCCTTTGAAGACATCGTCAGACTCACTCCCCGAGGAATCGTCACAGAGAGACATGTCTCACAGGGCCTAGAGGAGCTCATAGAACGGACATTTCCTGACGACGCGAGACGCAGGCAATTTCTGAGGGAGCTGATCGGAGACTTCGAGGACAAGGATCTTTCTAAGGGAGGGCGGTTTCAAGACCTCCTCAGGAGAAAGCTGCTGAAGGCTGGCGGTCCAGCCTATGTGGAGGAGCTACCCGACGCCTTCACAGGCCTCGAGAGAATGGTTTCCTTATTCAGGAAGTACGGGGCGATACCAACCTACCCCGTCCTAGGAAACCCAGTGACTGAGAGGGAGAGAGATCTTGAGTCTCTCTTCGATGAGCTCGAGAGGAACGGGATTTTCGCCGTTGAGGTCATTCCCCACAGGAACACGCGAGAGAGGCTTCAGGAGATCTTGACAGTGGCCGACCATCGTGGGTTTCCTGTCTACAGCGGAACGGAGCATAACACAAAGATCGCTATGCCTCTGCTTGACGCCCTGTCCGCAGACCCAGACTTCTTTTTCCTCTTCAGGCGCGGGGCCGAACTCCTTCTCGGCCACCAGTTCCTGTCCAAATATGCTGGAATGGGCTACCTGAATCCTGAGGGGCGTCTCTCCATCGAAGACAGAGAAATTGCGATGTCATTCTTCTGCTTCGCGGGTAGAATGAGCTGGTCGGAAGTCACCCTTGAGAGATTCGAAGCTCTCGGTCATGAGAAGGTCCTCAAATTCATCTGCGATCTCTATTCGAAACTCAAGAACCGGTCAATCGATCAATGGCTGAAACCCTGAACCGGGGTTGAGCAGCTGCGCAGATGCCGAAATTCTTTAATTCTATCTCGACTGACCGTCGGACAACACAAGATTGATTTCGGTGTCCCGCATGAAAGAATACGGGGTAGCGTTTACTCTTGATCGCGAGAAGACGGTTTGGCTGGAGGGAGATAGGGTTGTTATGCTTGATAGGAGAAAGCTGCCGGAGAAAGTCGAGTACCCATCCTTCAGAGACTATCAGGAAGTAGCCAGGGCAATCGAGCAGATGGTAATCCAAGGAGCGATGCTTGTTGGGTACGCCGCAGGATACGGGATAGCTTTGACCGCCGTAAAGAACCGAAGCCTTCCAAAGGAGAGATTGAAGTTGGAACTTCAGAAAGCTGCTACCAGGCTGAGAAGCACACGTCCTACGGGGTCTGACCTATTCTCCGTCGTGGATGAATCGCTGAGGGTAGCCTACAAGGCGATAGACCAGGGCGATGATGTGGGCAGCGCTGTGGCCGACTACGTTAGGAATCTGATAAGGGAAGAAGATAGTATCGCCAAGAGGATCGGCCAAAATGCAGCGACTCTGCTAGAGGATGGGGACACAGTTTTGACCCATTGTTACGCTGAGTCAGCCCTCATCTACATGTTTCTTGAAGCCGAAAAACGTGGAAAAAGAGTGAAAGCGATCGCGACAGAGACGCGGCCTTATTTGCAGGGGGCGAGATTGACATCGTTGGCTCTCAAAGAAGCTGGTGTTCCGGTGACACTGATATGTGACAGCATGGTTGCCTACTGTATGTGGAAGGGTTTGATTCAGAAATACGTCACCGCTGCTGATCGAGTGGCTTTAGATGGCTCGATCGCGAACAAGATCGGGACCTATCAGAATGCGATAGCCGCGCATGAACACAACATACCTTTCTATGTGCTAAGCTACAGCGGCCCGGACAAGAACACTCCAGTCTACAAGGACATAGTTGTGGAGGAGAGAGATCCAGAAGAGATATTCTACATCAGGGGAGTCAGGATTGCGCCTGATGGCATAGGCGGCTACTATCCTGCATTTGACATAGTTCCCCCGAAGTTCATAAGTGCGATAGTCACTGAGAGAGGAATTTTTGCGCCCGCTGCGATGAAAGACTACTGGGATTCTAGAAGGACATGATCGATACCGATCGATCTTCGTCACATATCAGCCCCTATTTTATCCAACACTGGTGATGAAAGGTGGCGAAGAAGCGGGGGTGGACCTTCGATTAGGTGTCCTGTTCTAGCTTGAAAATACTGTGTTATGGTGGTCGATGATCGTGCAGTCGTCGAGACTGACTCTGATGGTGGTGTTTCTGGAGAGGGCGATGATTCTGCGGTCGATCCTCCGAATCTCTTCTACCATGGCTTTTCGACGCCTTAGCATACGTTGAATCTCGGACCCTATCTTTGCGCTGCGGGCGAACGACCGTTGGGGACGCATCGGTTTCACGTATGGTGAGCTCTGATATAGGCAGATTGTTCGAGGAACCTTGGGTTTGAACCAATTCGCAACGAAATGTGTCGACCCTTTATGAGATGGATCGATCATGCGCCTGGATATGCAGGAAGACATGATTCTCCGAGATCGATCGAATCTTCCAGAGGAAGACAGCCTTACACCGTGATCCATCGATCAATTAGGCTTTTCCGTATTTCCCGAAGAGCACTATGCCCAGCGCTAAGACTGCCACACTGTAGATCAAAACAGCTAGCGCGTCCAGCAATATGGTTGCACTCAATATCGGCGCACCCCTGAGGAATAGCGATGTCAATGCGTCAGTCACGTAGTAGCTGGGAACGAATTTGCCAGCCGCCTGGACAATGTCGGACATTCCGAGCGAGACGTATGTTCCGAGAAACATTTGCGGCATTATGAATATGAATGCAATGCCTGTGGCAGCTCCAGAAGACTTGGCCACCGTTGCGGCAATCAAACCGAATCCGACGCAGCACAGCGAAAAGATCGACAGGATTATGAAGGCAAAGATGAAACTTGCTGCGTCGACGATTGGGCGGTAACCCACGACGAAGGTTGTCACGAACACAAGGGCTACTTGGATAAGAGCGATCAAGACGTTTGAGATCGCTTTGCTCGTCATGAACTCTGTCGGAGAAGTGGGCGTCGTGTTGATTCTCCTTATTAGTCCTTTTTCTCGTTCGAAGGTGAATGACTGGGCAACAGTCATTATGAGAAAGATCGCAAAGAAGGCAAACAGGCCGGGCACCCAATAGTCGAAAACCGTTAGCTTGCTGGCATGGACCATGGATGGGCTGCCTATCTCAATTGGTCCTGAAAGGGAGGTTGGCTGGACTCCGTAGATGGTTTTGGCGAGAACTTGCTGTATGATAGGAGGAATTGCCTGGGTTGCGAACATCGATCCGCTGTCGAGGTACAATTGGACCGTCGTGTTGATCCAGAGGCTTGGATTGGTCGGTGCGTTCCAGAAGGAATTGCAGCTTTGGCCGAAGTTCTCAGGCAAGATTACGACCGCCTGGATTCCGCCCTGAATCAAGTCGCTTTGCGCCGACTCATTGGTAGGGTACATCTGAATTTCCAGAATCTCGGTATCGCTGAGGTTTCCAATGAAATGCTGTGACCACTGCGGAAAAGGGCCGGAGGATTCGGCTTCAACTGTGCCGATCTTGTAGGAGGTTGCTTGTTCGCCCCCAATGGCTCCAAAGGAAACCCCGAAAAGGAGCGTAGTAATTATTGGGAACAATATGACGATGAACAACATACCGGGCTCTCTGGCTATTACTTTCAAATCCTTTTTGACGAGGGCAAAAACTCGTTGAAATTTCAACGCAATATCACTCTCTTATTCTTCTCCCGGTCAGCTGGATGAAGACCTCTTCGAGGTTTTTCGCGTTGAACTTGTCTTTGAGTTCCCTAGGTGCGCCGAGTGCGATGAGCTTTCCGTGATCGATTATTGCAACCCTCTCGCAGAGCTCTTCAGCTTCTTCCATGTATTGTGTCGTCAAGATCACAGTCTTCCCAAGTTTCTTGAGCCTTCTTATGAAGCCCCAGACGGCGCGGCGAGATTGCGGGTCCATGCCGACTGTAGGCTCGTCGAGGAAGGCTATCTCGGGATCATGTACTAGTGCTATTGCAAGGTTTATCCGGCGCATCATGCCTCCGCTGTATTTCCCTACGCGCCTTCCAGAATCATCTAACAGGCTCATCTCTCTTAGGAGTTCGTCTACATTCCTCTTCAGCTTCTCTTTCGGCATTGCGTGGAGGTTTCCAAACAGCTCTATGTTTTCTTTTCCGGTGAGGTGTGGATACACCGCTGTCTCTTGTGTGGATACACCTATCAGTTGCCTAACCAGGTTTCCATGTTTTTGAACGTCGTAGCCGGCAACTCTTACAGAGCCGCTTGTCGGCTCCAGAAGGCCGCAGAGAACGTTGATTGTTGTGGTTTTTCCAGCGCCGTTTGGCCCGAGTAGCCCGAAGAGCTCTCCTTTATCGACTTCAAGGCTGAGTCCATCCACAGCAGTGACATCCTCAAACTCCTTGGTGAGTTTATCGATGATTATCCCTCCTTCTTGCATGATCACGACACCGCCCGTAGATTCCCCAGTATGATTTTCGAGTCTATCGACCTATCGTTGCTGGTAATGAAGGTTTACCTAATAGGGGCAAACGCACCTCGATGGATCGAGAAAAGACTCGTACATATGACCATCGATCGTTTAGGCTGGCTCTAGACTATTCTAGCATGAAGGTCAGGAGACCTTTCTTCCAAGCTTCGATGGCAGCCCTCAATTCTGGGTGTTGTTCTGCATGCTGCTCCACAGGCATCTTTTTCGTTGTTGCATCAATTGCTTGCCTGAAGGTTGCTCGATCGACAATGTTGTAGGATCCCGCTTCAGGCTTCGGTCTCGTTGCCAAATGTTATATCTCGAGAAAAATTTGCTAATTTGAGGCAGTGTTCATGAAGAAAGATGTGGAGGTTGAGGCTATTTACTTTGGAAAGCGTGGAGCGGTCAACACTGAGAAGACCCTAGAGGTTGCAAGAGAGAGGGCGAAACAGCTCGGCATTAAGGATATCGTGGTGGCATCAACTCATGGTGGGACAGCACTAAAGGCGGCTAGGGTGTTCAAAGACTTGAAGGTAAATCTTGTGGCCGTCACGATCAGCGAGGGGTTCAGGAGAGAAGGATGGGTGATGACCCCTGGGGAGAGGAGGAAACTTGAGGCTAAAGGGATCAGGGTCTTGACCTGTAGCCATGCGCTTGGGGACGGGGTGGCGGCTTCTGTGGCTGAGAAGTATGGTGGAAGATCTATGGAGCAAGTTGTATGCGATACACTCTACAGGTTCAGCCAGGGCATGAAGGTGTGTGTTGAGATAGTTCTAATGGCTGCCGATGCTGGTCTCATAGGTGTTGACCGGGAAGCGATATCGATCGCTGGGAGCGGTGACGGTGCTGATACCGCTATCGTCGTGAAACCAGCATATCCCAGAAAGTTCCATGAACTTGAGATAAGAGAGGTGCTCGCCAAGCCCAGACTGCCGTGAGAGATTGACCGAGTTTTTCCAACCGACTAGGCTAGGACGAATCCGAGTGGGACTGCGACACGATCGATTGTCATGAATAGGGAAATCGATCATCGATCGATCAATTTCCCCATCGAATCTCATGGGGGAAAGAGATTTAACGCCACATACGCAAATATGGAGACGATGACGAGGTTTGTGTTATGTCGATAAGGTTGTCTTCAGGGAAAGAAATACCTATTGAAATGCACAAGACCCGGATGGTGCAGAAGATCTGGTTGATACCGGTGGAGGAGCGCCTCAAGGCCATACGTGAGGCTGGATACAACACTTTCCTGCTCAAGTCCAAGGACATATTTCTTGATATGCTCACCGACAGCGGGGTAAATGCTATGAGCGATAACCAGTTCGCTGCCATGATCAACACTGATGATGCCTACGCTGGCAGCATGACCTTCTATGAATTCGCCAAGGCGGTGGAAGATGTCTTGGGTTACAAGTACGTAATGAATGTTCACCAGGGGAGGGCAGCTGAGCATCTGTTGGCAAAAGTCTTCGCAGAACCGGGCGATGTAATCCCAACCAACTATCATTTCACCACTACCAAAGCGCACATTGAACTAGCAGGGTCCTCGGTCCTGGAAATCTACTATGATGATGCATTGAAATCGGAAAGCACCAATCCCTTCAAGGGCAACATGGACCCGAAGAAGTTGAAGGCCACGATCGAAAAATATGGTAAAGACAAGATTGCGTTTGTTCGAATGGAAGCAACTACCAATCTGATCGGCGGGCAGCCGTTCTCCATGGAAAACCTGAGGGAGATAAGACAGATCTGCAGCGAGCATGGATTAATCCTCATTCTTGATGGGAGCTTGGTCTGCGAAAATGCCTACATGATAAGGCAACGGGAGAAAGGATATGAAAAGAAAACCGTTGCGGAAATAGTTCGAGAGATGTGCAGTGAATCGGACTTATTCTACATGAGCGGAAGGAAGAACACATCCGTCAGAGGAGGAATGATAGCGACAAACAATGAGAACCTGTTCGAGAAGATAAGACCCTGGCTTCCAGTATACGAGGGATTCTACACATACGGGGGCATGTCTATGAGGGAGATCGGTGCTATGGCCGTAGGGGTCAGAGAAATGGTGGACCTTACTGTCGCAGGCTGTACAGTCGAGCAGATAAAGTACTTTGTCAATAGGCTTGCCGAAACTGGGGTTCCGGTGGTTACGCCGCCAGGGGGGTTGGCCTGTCACCTAGATGCGATGAAGTTCTTGCCTCATGTTCCCCAAACTGAATATCCAGCAGGCTCGTTGGCGGCCGCCCTTTACATATCGTCTGGGATAAGGAGCATGGAAAGAGGAACCATCTCAATGGACAGAGACAAGGAAGGAGGAGAGGTCCTTTCTGACATGGAGCTAACGAGGATAGCACTCCCGAGGAGGGTCTATTCGGTATCGCACATCGAATACGCAATCGACAGGGTGAATTGGCTATACAATCGCCGAGATCTAGTAAGAGGGCTCAGGTTCATATCTGAACCACCCGTCCTCAGGTTCTTCGATGGAAGGCTGGAAGCCATCGACAATTGGGGAAAGGACCTCTGTGAAGCCTTCAAGGAGGAAATAGGCGACTACTGAGCTCGACTGGGTCGATCGATCGATCACAAAGCACTGCGCGGATCCGGGGGGGTGCCGAGACGACTAAGTGCCATTCACTCACCTCGAGTTGATGTTTGAACATGAATAGCCGCGAGATCGTTTTCAAGGCAATTGAGTTTGACGGTCCTGAGCGGGTTCCTCTCTACTTCCCTGCTATTGGGAAATCTGACATCCTTGACCTGCCACTTGTATTCAGTGACCCAGAAACGGGTTGGCTTCCCTTCACCGATACACCTCGTGCGGGAAGAGATGAGTGGGGATGCTACTGGACAACAATGGAGAAGACCATGGGGCAGGTAACCGTTCACCCTTTGGATGATTGGAAAAAGATTGAGACTTATGAGTTTCCTGATCCACATCTTGAGAGGCGTTTCTCCTCGGCAAAAGACATGCTGAAGATTACGAAGAACGAGAAGTACCTGATGGGTTCTCTGCCTTTTGTATTGTTCGAAAGACTGCACTTTCTTAGAGGCTTCGAAAACTTGCTGACCGACCTCTATTTAGATAGGGATAAGGTATTGTCTTTGGCAGATAAGATCTTGCAGTTTCAGATGGAAGATGTGAAGCAATGGGCTGAGCTTGGCGTCGACGGTATTGCCTTCACGGATGATTGGGGAAGTCAAAAAGCATTGTTCGTTCCGCCAAGAATATTTCGAGAAGTCTTTAAGCCGAGATATAAGAAGCTATTCGACCTCACTCACAAATTGGGAATGCATGCTTATCTGCATTCCGATGGTAAGATACAACAGATCATTCCGGACTTCATTGACTTGCGGCTTGATATACTGAACATACCGCAACCGAGTTCATTGTTCGGCATAGATTACCTGAGAGAGAATTTTGGTGGTAAGATCTGTTTTTGCTGTGTAGTGGATAACCAGACCACACTGGTATATGGTACTGAGGAGAAAATAAGAAAGGAATCCAAGGACCTTGTAGACAAGCTGGGCAGCTTCAATGGTGGACTCATAGCGGGGTTGGTCGATCCTTGCGATGTCAAAGCTCTTCAGGTTCCCCAGAGGAACATCTTGGTTATGTGCGAAGCATTCAAAGAATTTGGAAGATATTCCATGACTTGGTAGGACAGAGAACTCCGATTTATTCTTCCGACTATTGTTGTGTTCTGACCGGCAATTCGGGTTCTTTTTCCAAAAAGCTTAAACCTGCACACATCGCGACTCAGTGTCATGGTCTCACTCGTGAGAGTATCGGCAATATTATGCGCGGTGTTCGTCCTGACGACGATCCCGACAGTTTCCATGCCAAGTGTGGCAGCACCCATAGTGCGCTATTATGGCTACTCCTTCAATTGGTCCGGGTACTCTATCGTCGCGGGGGGCGAGATCTTCAAAACCCCATTGGGCAACAAGTATTGGATAAGCACGGAAGAGAACCCCATCTATCCCTATACGGTGAGCTACGTGTACGGGGAGTGGATCGTCCCAGAGATAAGGGATGGCACGACTGGGTTCATGGCTGATGTAGCTGTGTGGGTCGGGATGGATGGGTACGATAGCAACAGCGTTGAGCAGATCGGCACCAGCTCGGAATACAACCCCTACACCGGCGAGATTACTTACTCGGCCTGGTGGGAAGTGTATCCCAAGTTCTCACATCGAATTCATGCGATGACCGTGAACCCAGGTGACCGTATATCCGCATACGTCAGGTTCATTCCTCAAGGCAAATCGAAGGTTGTGCCGGATAGGGGGCACTTCGAGCTGTCGTTGACCGATATGACAACTGGAGAGTCCTTCACCATCGTGCAGGGACCCCTCCAGCCTGGTTTCTACAAGAGGAGCTCTGCTGAATGGGTAGTGGAGAGAGCCGCGTTCTACAATCCCAGCACAAAACAGGCATACTTTGCGGAGCTCTCGGAGTTCACCGATCCTGTTGTCTTCATCGACTGCCAAGCGGGGATCATGGCGCCTGACGGAGTGACAATTAACTACGACAGGATGTGGATGGTAGCTCCGTTCCCACTGGGCTATGGCTATGGTGACGCCTATGGTACATCTACCAAGAGGTATGTGATAGCCGAGACTGACCTAAGAAGCGGCGACTTAATAGATGGCGGCTCATTCAAGGTAACGTGGGTTCCCTTTGGCACCGAACAGGCTAAGGGTTGGCGATGGAAAACGCCAGAGGGCAGATAGCATTCAAGAGATGGATGCCATACAACCAAGCCTGAATAAGATCGATGGATGGACAGAGGGTCCTAGATACATCCACATGGCATCATCACCCTTCTCTTGTACGATCGTCGATGTATTCACGTTGCCTCCGCATTATGATTGCGTGCTTTTCGAGGAAGACTTCATCTAGGTTGACTTTGGGGTCGATGCAGTGGGCGGCGTGTAGCAAGTAGTATATGGAATCCATGATTTCCTCCATGATCTTGGGTATAGCTGAAACTTGGAAGTCTCTGGCTTCGGCGCGGTGCTTCCACAGGTTAACAGCCTCCCCAATCTCCGTGACTGCGTAGAGGAACTTGATGTTGGGATCGCGGCCCCAGCCCTTCTCATCGGCTATGTCAGCCACCATCTTCTTACACTCTTCGAGTGTTGGCATCCTACCTCACCCGACAAACGCAATCTAGGCTCTCTTACACAGTCTTTCTGTGATTTAACTCATATGATTAGATGCAGTCAGTTTTGTTTTCTCTCTCTTGCACAGACCGCATCACAGAAAGAAAATGCTAGGTGTCGATCGATCGAGGGACTGGTTGAATCCGGGTTTTGAGTTGAAGTGGAGGTTGGTCCATCCGAAGCTCATCGGGGTGGAGCTGGATACCGCTTGGTCTCTCGCTCAAGTTCAGCGTCCTTTGCCGCCTTCTCTGCAGCCAGCAAGCGCTCCAGATTCCTCTGCTTTGCCTTTGGAATGAGCTCGTTTAGCTTGTCTATGAGTGTCTTGGTTTCCTCTTTGTCGAGGGGGATGTGGATGTCTCTTCGATGTGGAACGACTATCCTGACCTGATCCTTCTCGTCGGTGGTCACAAAGTCTATGTCCTTCAGGGGTACGTCGAGGGGGATGGCGGTTTGGAAGAGGAACCCGAGGCTTCCTCTGAGGGTTGGATTGGTTTCGAGGATGTCTTCCAGCTCCTTCGCGGCTCCCTTCTTCAGGTCGACCTCCAACACGTTCTCGTGAAGCTTGACGACGAACTGCGGTTTGTCTATCACTAAGACCGGATCTTCGGTTGACACGCGGTATCACCACGCGCATCTGTTTGGAGACCGAACAATATTAAGACTTGCGATCGACCGATCGTTGTGGTCAATCAATGGCTACTAGGGGCAGGAGGTCGCCTCCATAGACTATGCCGCCGTATGAGTCGTATGGCAATAGATTATTCCCTAAGCCGTCTCCATCTTCGTCTGCTCCGGCGTAGTCCGACCAGAAGTTTCCTCCTGTGAATGGGCCACCGATGATGTTCGTGCCGGGAGTCTTTGGGATACCCCAGGTGTTTTCGCCGTCGTCGCGGGCATTGTTCTCGTTGTCGAAGTAGTTGTCATAGATCGTGTTGCCGCTGGATGAGATGAGGCTGATCCCACATTCATTGTTTGAGGTTGCCTTGTTTCTGGTCACGGTGTTGTTGGTGGAGCCTTGAATCCTGAGTCCAATTTCGTTTGAGTCTGCAGTGTTGTCGATCACTGTGCCGCTGTTCGCGTTCCGGAGGTAGATTCCGTACTTGTTCGAGTTTGCGGTGTTGTTGATCACAAAATTGGAATACGCTCCTCTGCCGGAGGGGTCCAAGATCGAGCGCTGAAGATCGGTCAAATGGTACTGAAGGATGTAGATTCCACACCTGTTGTTCGAACACGTGTTGTTCATTATGGTATTGTACTTGCAGTAGTTTCCGAGCTCTATTCCAGCATCCCCATTCCAGCTTGCGTTGTTTCCAATCAGACTGTTGTAGCTGGAATAATATTGGACTATGATTCCAGTCTCGGTCAAGGTTGCTGTGTTGTTGATTAAGGTGTTGTTGTTCGAGAACCAAAGGTCAATTCCTACCGTGCTTGAGCTTACAGTGTTGTTGATCAGGTTGTTGCTGTGCGAATGATCGAGGCCGATTCCACTCCAGCCGTACGAGAACACAGTGTTATCGATCAGGTTGTTGCCGTTCGAGTGGACAAGGCCGATTCCACCGGAGTTTGAGCCTAGATCGTTGTTGATCACGGTGTTGTGGTTGCTGGAATCGAAAAGGGTGATTCCACCGCCGTTTGACACAACATCGTTGTCCTCCAAGATATTGTTGCTCGAGCGGTGGAGAGTGATTGCTTCTCGGTTTGAGTCTGCCGTGTTGTTGATCAACGTGCTGCCTTCCGAGGAGCGCAGATAGATTCCTCGGTAGGTGTTGGAGTTTGCGGTGTTGTTGACCAGGGTGTAGTTGTTGGAATCCTCGAGGTAGATCCCATCCGAGTTTGAGCTTACGTCGTTGTTGTTTATGCATCCGTTTGTTGTATTTCTGTAATAGATTCCGTAATCCCAATCCGCTACGCTGAGGTGGTTGACGGTGATGTTTGTGAGAGTCATCAACGGGTTATAGACGTAGACTCCATAGGTCTCATCTGCGTCTAGGCCGTTGATTGTGTGACCCTGCCCGTCGAGGACAACGTGGCTAGAGATGATGCGGATGCAGGTTTCCGCCGAGCTGTCTATTATGTCTTCGGAGAGCACATAGGTGCCGGGTGAGTCTATGACGGTGGGTGAGTGGATATATCTATAGCCGGGGTTTGTGGTGAGGACGCGGCGAGTTGTCTCGGTTAACACCAGTGTCTCGGTCTGTATGTCGGTTTGGGTGACCGCCGCGGTTATTGTCTGCATCCGGGTCTTGGTCACGAGCTCAGTGTTCGTTTGGGTGATGTAGGCTTGATGCAGTTGCGGCACGAAGGCGCCGATGGCAGCCGCCGCGACCAAGGCGACGAGCATGAACGCTGCGGAGATGATTGTGGAGCTGATCTTGAAGCCGAAAACATCCAGTCTGCGCGGCTCTCCTTTGGCAGGGGCCTCGATGGTTGTGGTCAGCGCCAAGGCAGCTTTCCCAAACTCAGATAGGAAGTATTGACCGTCTCTGTTCTTTGTGATCAACGCACTCAGGCTCTCCAGGTGGTAGTTGAGGAAACCTGTCTCAACTCCCAGGCTGTTCAGGATCTGGGTGTAGGTGGCAGGAGATTCATCCAGCATCCTCAGGATCTTTCTTCTGACGGGGTGTTTCAAAGCCAGGAAGATCGAAGAGTAGGTGTCCTCTTCAAGGTCCGTCAGAAGCATCCCCCTCTAGAGACCCTTGCAGGGGGTTTGGAAAGTTTTCTTGTCAAAGCCGTTGGAAAGCCCCCCACATTACACGATCTAGCGACCTTTTGAAAAATCTTTCTTAGAAAGAAAATTTGTCAAGAACCATTATATTACCTGATCGCGCAAAATCGGTCGATCGAAATTGACTGCAAGCACGATGAGACGTGTGGAGTTGATGAGGAAAGGCCTTGTACTTTCGACATTGCTGGTCATTCTGACCTTGTTGGCAACTGTCTCTATGGCAGGGGGAAAAGGGCCTAAACCCCCAACTCCCTCCGATTGGCGTGTGGTAACGTTCAGCGGCGACATAACGGGGGGCGGTGTATTGGTTGCTGACTCCAGAGGGGGGTTCCGCCTCTATACATCCCCTAATGAGAGAACACCTCTCACATTCGAGGGCTCGGAAGGAGATCTGTGGCATAATGGAACTTACGACTTCTTGGGCTTACATGATGACGGCGTTCTCTTGATCCGCATAGAAAAGAACTCATGGGAAACCGACATCGTCTACAGTTTTGGACAACAACCGATACCCGGTTCCGAGAATACATACTGGAAGTGGGAGCTGAAGGGTCGCGGAATATACGACCCGGTAGATGGATTCAACGAAGGCACAGTAATTGTAGACGGTGAAGAATTCGTGATCAATGAGCTATACCTAGCCAGGACAGGACATCCGAAGAAATCCGCCCTCGAGGTGGAGGGCGTGGAAGTCTGGAAGAAACCACTGTCGTTCGACATTACGATACAGCCCTAACTTCTCAGGCCAACCCTAACCTCTTTGCCCTCTTTTTTTCTCTGTCGATCGATCGTGAGATATAAATAGGTCAAACTCGCAGTTTTCTCTGAAATGTGACCCTGATGAAAAAGAGAGAAGAGACTGAAGGACCCTCGATGGATCTGGTCAAGAAGCTGCAGAAGGTCCCGACGGCGACGGTTTCGGATGCATTGGACAGACTTGGGCTCCAGGGGGTCATGGAAGGAATCTCACCCCTGAGCGAAGGAACCACCTTGTGTGGACCCGCCGTCACGGTGAAGGAGGAAGTCGGTGAAATGGGAACCTATACCCTAGATGAATTTCGCGTGGGGGAAGTCATCAATGTGGCAAAGAGGAATGACGTGATAGTCTTCGATGCTGGTGGCCGCAGAGTCTCCACATGGGGGGGTTTGGCTACTAGAGCAGCGATGGCAAAAGGAGTTGGGGGTGTGGTGGCCGACGGCGCTGTCAGGGACATTGAAGAAATCAGGAAGCTTCGGTTCCCGGTTTTCGCTAGGCATGTTGCTCCTACATCAGGGAAAACTCGTATCAGGATATCCTCGATAAATGATGGCATACAATGTGGAGGCGTCAAACTGGCTCCAGGGGACATCGTCGTCGGGGACGATACGGGTCTGGTAGTTTTGCGGAGGAACAAAGCGCCTGAGGTTTTGAAAACGGCGACAGAACTGCTCGAAGCAGATAAGAGATTCGAGAGACTTGTTGAACAAGGCAGAACCTTTGGCGATGCGGCACGTGAACTTCATCATATGTGATCAATTTCCCCGACCCATTGCTCCCTGGCGTTAAGCTATTATACTCAACTCGACCGACCGGATGTCAGACGGGGCAATTGTCATGGATTTCAGTTTCACCGCGGAGCAAGAACTAGTTAGAAAGACCGTCCGAGACTTTGCTGATAGAGAGCTTGCTCCCAAGGTTCCAGAGCTCGAAGGGAAACAAAAACTTCCAAAAGACATCATAAAGAAGATTGGTGAAATGGGCCTCATCGGAGTGGTCATACCGGAGGAATATGGCGGGTCCCCGATGGGACACGTAGCCAGAATGATAAGCATTGAGGAAATATCGCGAGCATGCGGTTCGATAGGGCTCTTCCTCCAATCGACTCCTTTGGGCCTGTGGGCGATACTCCGATTCGGAACGAAGGAACAAAAAGAGAAGTATATCCCTCCCGTCGTGAGCGGAGAAAAGATCATGTGCATGGCGGTTACAGAGCCGACGGGAGGCTCTGATCCATCAGCCATGGAGACGACCGCAAGGCGCGTCGACGATGGATACGTTGTAAATGGAAGGAAATGTTTCATAACCAACGGGTCCGTGGCCGATTACTGTGTTTTCGCTGCTCGAACAGGCGAAGGGTCAAAGGGGATGAGTGTCTTCGTCGTAGAGAAAGGAACGGCCGGTTTTGAGCCTGGAAGGGTTGAGACCCATGCTGGATTTACGGCCGTCGGCGTTTCTGAACTATTCTTCTCTGACTGCATCATACCCGAAAAGAACCTTATCGGCAATGAAGGTCAAGGATTCAGGATTGCACTCACCTCGATCTACGAGATCGGCAGGCTCGGAAACGCCGGGGTTTCCTTGGGCGTATCAATGGCTGCCAAAGAGGCAGCAATAAGATTCGCGAAAGAAAGAAAGCTGTATGGGAAACCGATGGCCGACCTTGAAGCCATTCAATTCATGCTGGCCGATATGGACATGGAGATAGAAGCCGCGAGATGGTTGGCCTACCACGCGGCCTGGCTGTTGGACCAAGGCAAGACAAGCAGAGACATCCCGAAGGAGATCTGCAGGGCAAAAGCATTGGCCAGCGAGGTAGCCAGAAAGGCAGCGATGAATGCCATCCAGATACACGGAGCCTATGGAACCCTCCCTGAATTCCACGTCATCCGCTATCTCAGAGACGCTTTGGAAGGAATCTCCTCCGGTGGGACAAATGAAATCATGAGGCTGATAATAGCACGCGAGTTGATGAAGGATTAAGTGTTTTCAAGCTGAATGACTGTCTTCGAGAATCGCCAATGTCTTCTGCGTCAAATAAGGACTTGATCCACAGTATTCTTTGATAATCACGGTGAACCTTAGGACAAAGACACTTCGAAAAGAAGTGGCATCAGCTGTCAGGACACCTGCACAAGAATCACGCGAGCGATCGAAGTCTTAAAAGGACAACAGAACAGTATGAAAGCGAGGGATGATGAAGGAAGTTCAGTCATCTCTGCGCGAATGGGAAAAGACTTGTTTGGAGCCTTGGATTTCAAAATATGCAGAAAGAGAGAGCGAATTCAAAACAAGAACATCTGGGATAAGAGTAGACCGTGTGTACACGCCGCTTGATATGGAAGGCAACTACATAGAGAAACTGGGTTTTCCTGGTACTCCTCCCCATACGAGGGGCATCTACCCGACGATGTACCGCGGTAGGCTTTGGACCATAAGACAATACGCCGGATACGGAACGCCAAAAGAAACAAACCAGCTCTTCACAAAACTTCTCAGCTGGGGTCAGACGGGGCTTAGCCTAGCCTTCGATCTTCCCAGTCAGTGTGGGTATGACTCGGACCACCCCTTGGCCGAAGGTGAGGTTGGCAGAGTGGGTGTCGCAATCAATACCTTGAGGGACATGGAAGAAGTCTTCGAAGGGATACCCCTAGACAAGATCTCGACTTCCATGACCATAAACGCAACAGCCCCGATCATGCTGGCTATGTACATAGCCCTTGCAGAGAAACAAGGAACAAGCAAAAACAAATTGAGAGGCACTGTGCAAAACGACATACTCAAAGAGGTTGTTGCCCGCAACGCATGGATGCTTGAACTTGAACCCTCGATGAAGCTTGCTGTTGACATAATCGAATATTGCACAAAAAACTTACCCAACTTCAACCACATAAGCATAACAGACTATCACTTCCGCGAGGCAGGAGCAGACGCTGTGAAAGCGTCGGCGTTCATGTTCGCGGACGCTATGGAATACATTCGCTGGGCGCTAAGAAGAGGACTCACTGTAGACGACTTTGCTTCACAAGTGAGCTTCTTCATCGGCACGTACATGGATATCTTCGAGGAGGTCGCAAGATCGAGAGCAATGAGAAGGCTCTGGGCGAAATTGATGAAGAATACGTTCCTCGCAAAGAACCCAAAGTCATTCCAATTCAGATATGCCGCCTGCACAGGCGGAAGCATGTTCACGAAAAAGCAACCAATGTTGAATTTGGTGAGAGGAGCGCTCAGCCTTCTGGCAATCGTTCTAGGCGGAGCACAATCAGCATGGGTTAGCGGGTATGACGAGGCATACGAAATACCCTCTCCCGAGGCACTCAAGTTCGGAGTGAGAACGGCCCAAATCATCGGTGAAGAAGCCAACGTGGCAAGCGTCGTTGACCCTCTTGGAGGCTCATATTTCATTGAGTGGCTCACCGACGAGATGGAAGCAAGAATACAAGAAGAAATCAACAGCATAGAGTCCAAGGGAGGGGCCCTTGAATGCATAAAGAGCGGATACTACCAGAACGTGATATCATACTCCGCCTACGAATGGCAGAAAAAGGTGGAGGCAGGCGAGACAATAGTAGTCGGCCAAAACAAATATGTCGAGAAAGAGGAACCCGAACTGGAGACCTACGAACCTGACCCAAGGCGAAGAAAGAAGGCACGGGAGAGTCTTGCAAAAGCCAAGAGACAAAGAGATACGACCAGTGTTAGGAAAAAGCTAGCGCACTTGCGCGAGGGAGCCCAGGAGGACAGGAACCTTATGCCCTACATCATTGACGCGGTCAAAGAGCTAGCCACCGTAGGCGAGATCTCAAACGCCCTCAGAGATGTATACGGCGAATATAAGCAATGGCGAGTGTTCTGAAGAGAGATGTGTGACCTTGAAAAGGAAGAGAGTTTTGATAGGGAAGGTCGGCTTGGACGGGCATGACCGTGGAGCAAAGGTTCTAGCATTGACCCTGAGGGACGCGGGAATGGAGGTAGTGTACACCGGGCTACGTCAAACACCCGAGACAATCGTGAGAACAGCGATCGATGAGGATGTTGACATCATCGGCCTAAGCTTCATGTCCGGCACACACATGGTCTTCATACCCAAGATAATGAAGCTTCTCGAAGAAGAAGGCATCAAGGACGAAGTCAAAGTCGTAGTT
>Ga0209636_10002288_pt1 | contig 19522 bp, 18 predicted proteins | sample DeeMarSWOR152_54_FD_187464 | JGI IMG/M metagenome (GOLD analysis project Ga0209636, IMG submission 187464) | Marine sediment microbial communities from White Oak River estuary, North Carolina - WOR-1-52-54 (SPAdes) (version 2) | ecosystem: Environmental > Aquatic > Marine > Intertidal zone >... | reverse complement strand
ACCCTACGGACACCACGTACTACCCGGAACTCGTGGATGAGGGGAATTTCGAGCAACTGATTCAGGGTGACGACTACATATTCAATCCACCCCATTCGATAGAACTAATCTATCAGCTCGGCCAGGATGACATCCTCGTTGCCTTCTATGTGACGAAGAGCGGGAAGACCGTGGGCGATACCTCATCTTCCCCGATGCAACTGAAGTTGATAAAGCCAGACCGCCCCGGAGCGTGGTACCAGTCTGGAGGCGACACTGTGATCTTTCCTACCTGGGAATATGAACTGAAAAACTTCTATAGCCTCGGTGCAGAGAACATCGTTGATACGTCCATCTCGGTGAACATCTGGAAGATAGTACCTGGTGAAGCGGACTCGGAGATCGACCCAGTATCCGGAAAAACCTATCTCGAGCTGTTCGGACTCGATGCAAATGGTGATGGAAGAATCGAGCTGCAATGGATTCATAGCGACCGCTATCTCTTTTTCCCTTCTGTGAAGCCCTTCTTCTACCTTCCTGACGGTCAGAGACTGCCGGACCCGGATTCCGCCATCTACTACGAACCTGATGAGCGCAGGCTGAGTGAGAAGTACTACATGGTCATCAAATACCAGTCCTCGCAACCTGTCATCTCTCTCCCGAGGATCAACATCATAGAGGGCAGTGAAGCGGTCAGGGTAGGTGATGAACTCTGGCAGAGAGGAAGGGACTACGATATCGACTACACAAGCGGGACAGTTACTCTGAGAAGAGAGCTTCCTCCTGGACAGAGAGTGTTCATCGACTACCAGTGGGCCCCACTCATATCGCTCGCATCGAAAACCTTCCTTGGGGTGAGAACCGCGTACAGACTATCCGATATGGGAGAAATCGGCTCTACCTTTCTCTTCCGCTCTGTTGCGACTCCTACAGAAAAACCAAAACCAGGCGAAGAGCCTACCCGAAACATGCTTGGTGAGATCGATGGAAGTCTCAAATTCAAGACCGGGTTCCTCACTTCACTTGCAGACCTCCTTCCACTTGTCTCTACGGAAAAGGAATCCGAGCTCTCGATTTCAGGCGAAATGGCTGCCTCATTTCCGGACCCGAACACGAAGAATGAGGCGTACCTGGACGACATGGAGGGGACCAGTGTCACGCAGGGATTTCCGATTAACTTCAAGGCCTGGACCTACAGCTCCATCCCTGTCGACAAAGACACCTCCACATTTGCGAAGAAGCCCCTCCAGTGGTACAACCCGGAGGACGGCGTGCGTGCGGGAGATATCCACGAAGGCCTGCCTCCCCAGGAGAGGGAGAGAAGAGAGACGGTTCTTGAGCTGTGGTTTGAACCAGAGGACACTTCGAGTTGGGCATCTATCGCTACGCTTCTCTCGCCTACGCGAATAGATCTCAGAAACTACACCTTCCTCGAGATCTGGGTGAAGGGGGATAAGGGAATTCTCAATATTGACCTCGCACCCAAGGTATCGGAGGATGGCATTCGCAGAGACAGTCGCGGAAACATAGTCGGCTACGGCACATTCGACACTGAGGATAAGGGGCCGACGAGGGACGGCATCCTCGATTGGAATGAGGACACAGGGCTTGATGGGGTCGACGGCACCGACGGGCAAGGGGTGAGCGGAGACGATGGTAATGACGATTACGACTATCGATTCGGTTCCAGGAACTACTCAAGGGTGAACGGCACCGAGGGAAACCAGAAACTGGATACTGAAGATCTCGATGGCAATAACATACTGGAGACGCGAAATCAGTATTTCGAGTACGCGATAGACCTCTCTGATACGTTATTTCAGGACAAGAGAACTCAAGCAGGCTGGAAGCTCTACAGAGTGCCGCTCAGCAGTGGAGAATCGAAAGGTCAAGGCGAGCCAGACAGGGCAGACGTGAAGTACGGTCGAATCTGGATTCGCGGAGCGGAGGAGAAAGTCGGCATTCAGATCTATGCAATCGACATCGTCGGTAATCGGTGGATCGAGGATAGAGTGGTACAGGAGGATTCGCTGTCGGAGATCGTTGGTGATGATGAACAATTCTCTGTCGAGGTTGTCTCCAACGTATACGACACGACGTATGTCCCACCCTTCGACCCTGGCACGGACAGATATGGCAGGCCCATGCGCGAATCAAGTTTGAAACTCGTCTACAGCAACATCAGAGCTAAGCACGCGGCCTCCTGCTACCGAACGATTGCAGACCCCAATGCCCAGGACTACACAAACTACAAGAGCATGGCAGTGTGGTTGAAAAGAGAGTCCGCATCACCGATCGATTTCTTCATCAGGTTTGGAAGCGACACCCTCAACTACTATGAGGTGAGGAGAAACATATCCCATTCAGGTTGGGAAGAGCTCAGAATCGAACTGAACGAGCTGCCACTGCTCAAACACTCTGTGTATGATACGACCAGTCGAAGAGACATTGAGTATCGTCTCGGAGAGCTCGGATTCAAGGGGAAGCCTTCTCTCACCTCCATCAAATGGATCAGCATCGGTGTCGCGAACGGCGACTCCACCTTCGACGGTGTTTCAGGGAAATTCTACGTGAATGAACTCCGCCTCACCAGCCCGAAGAGAGATGTGGGATTAGCAGCCAACGCCAAAGTGCAGACAAACGTGGCGGATCTGGTCGCATTCTCCCTGAGTGGGGAGAGGAGGGAGAGTGAGTTCAGAACGCTCACCCAGACCTCCTCGCAGGGAAGCAAGGCCACCTCAAACAACTACGCGTTCAACACGACTGTGAACCTTCAGAAGTTCGGACTCGAGGGTTTCTCAATTCCGTTCTCCGTGACGGTGAGCAAGGATGTCTCCCTGCCCAAGTATGGTGCAGGAAACGACGTAGAACTCAGAACTGAGCAGCGCTGGAACCAGAGAAGCCAGACCGACAGAATCACCTACAATCTCAACTTCTCCAGATCGACTGCCTCTCAGAATAGATTTCTCAAGTTGCTCCTCGATCCCATCAAGGTGGGAGCGTCGCGTTCGCACAGTCTCACGGATACGCCAACAAAGAGAGACTCCACATACTCGGTGAGCACTCAGATTTCCTATTCATATGCTCCCAAGCTGAACCCTCTCAATCTTCGCTTATTCAAACTTTCCTATTTCCCCAGTAGCATCAGACTTGCGGCCAACTATGCTCGTGCCGCCTCCAGGTCCCTCACCAAGACAGACACCGCCGTCACCGTCACGAAAGTGCAAAACCCCCGAACAGCCAACTACTCCATCGATCTTAACTACTCACCCGTACAGAGTCTCACATCCCAATACAGATTCGCCGCCAAACGTGATCTGAAGCGCACGCATCTCTACAGAAACACCAATATCGGCAAAGAGTGGCAACGGGATCAATCAGTGAGCCTGACCTACAATATCCCCATTCCGATTTTCAAACCCACAGCCTCCTATTCGATCGCATATGGAGAGAATCATCAGGTGGAATACGAAACAGGTGATTCTACCGAGTTTTTGAAAGTGACCACTGGTAGCAAGGCGGCGGCAGGCCTCCAACTCAACATATTCGACCTCTTCGAGAAGTTGCCCTGGTTGAAGTTCGTGGGGAGATTGAGAAGCGTAATAACCGCGCCGGGTCTCGCGTATTCCCGGACTGCCAATTCAGAATTCTTCGGGCTCCGCGAAAGGCCTTCCGTTCTCTATCAACTGGGTATTGAGGAGAGGCTCGAAGACGTCGACAAGAAGTTAGATGTACGCGATCAGCAGAGGATCTCCAACACCTACTCGGTAAACACGGGACTCACATTGTGGAAGCTCAATATCAAGGCGTCCGCTGAGAAAAGAAGAAATGAAACCATTTTTCCCTCGGTCCCGTCTAACAACGGCTGGGGCACAACCACCGTGTGGCCAAAATTGAATGCGGACTTTGACCTTTTCTCCCTAATGGGTCCTCTACGTCGACCATTCAGTTCCGTGTCCCTGGCCTCGGGGTTCTCCATGCAAGAGGACCGATCCGGATCCGAATTCGCCCTCAAGAACAAAAAGAATACCCGCTTGGTAAGCCCTTCACTCAAGCTCACCTTCAAGAAAGGGCTCAATACGCAGATCAGCTACCAGTACAGCGAGAAGAAAGACCAGAGATATGATCTTGGCAAGAAGAGAACTGAACAAAGGGGAGACGCGGTAGATGTCACACTCGGATTCTCCTTTTCCGCTCCTACAGGGATAAAGCTGCCTCTTATCAGCAAGATTCGCTTCACAAGCGATCTCGACGTCTCTGTAACAGGCGGCTGGTCACAGGATGTGAGCACGCAGAGGTCGGGTGAAACGGAAACACCGCTCGAAACTGCCAACTCTACCAGTTTCTCCGTGAGACCATCTTTCTCCTACAGATTCTCTTCCGCCGTCTCCGGCTCTCTCAGGGGGTGGTTCACTCAGAGAAGAGACCGGAAGAGAGCGACCACCAACAGAGATCTTGGCCTCGACGTATCAGCCACCTTCAGGTTCTAAGCATCTTCCCGGCTCTGTCGTGTGCTGGTTTCGAAGAATTGCCATCCCGGAAATCGAACATCACTGCACCTCTCTGAGGGACGCATATTACCAGGAAGATGCGCGTGTCCATTTCCACTCCATCATCGCCCACCCAGGAGGTCTGCGAGAGGTCTGAATTCGCCATTTTGACGGCAAAGGACTACACTGTGGCTTGACAAATCAGTTCAGTACCGTAGATTAAGGAGGGGACGAGTTTTTCAGGCTTCATTTCGCGAAATCATTGTAGATGAACGATCGATCTCTCTTCTTATCTCGTTGTGCCCCACTGTGGCGGAGCACATAGCGATTTTTATCATAGGGGGTGGTGCTTCTGCACGAAATAGATCGCTGAGAGTATCTGTAGACAAAAGGAGGGAAAGATGTTTCACAGATTTTCTGCTTTCCTGATTCTTCTGGTGATCGCCTCTTCCTCATGGGAAGAGAATCTCACACTGGTACTGCACGCAAATGAGTATGAAATCACTGATGTGCAGGAAGGGTGGCAGATGGTGAGAATGGAGGAATTCGGTAGTGTGGTCGAACCGGGAAAGCCAATGCTTCCCGCCAGGGTTTTCCTCATTGCGTTGCCCCCCGGAGCTCGGGTGGAGGATGTGACGGTTGAGGGATTTGGAGAGCAAGAGCTACCTGGAACATACGAGATAGTTCCCTCTCCTCCGTTAGTTCCTACAGCTTCTGGAGAGATACATCAGGACTGGCTCACGTTCGTACGAAATGAATGGACCGCGAATTACGAGAGCGCATACACTAGTGACGAGCCCTATCCGCACAACGTTGGGGAGTTCCTTTCAACGGGCAATCTCAGGAAGTGGAGGTTTGCCCGAGTATCGTACAAGCCGTTTGCGTATCGACCACTCTCCAAGCAGCTCGTGTTCTATCCTTCAGCACGCGTCTCCATTCATTACAGTCTGCCCTCACCTGGCAGTGCAGAGGCAATAGAGACAGAAAGGTTGCTCACCGATCGAAAGGGAGAGGGACTTGCCTCTCAGTTGCTCGTCAACCACCAGGATGCGAAACGTTGGTACGAGGAGCCGGGGAAGTCGGGAGGCGCCCTTCAGCCCTATGACTACGTGATCATAACTGGTAGTACTCTGACTGCGGGTGTGAGTCCGCTCGTAGCGTGGAAAACGAGCCTTGGGTACAATGTGAATGTCGTGACGACAGACTGGATCAGTACAACCTATACGGGCATCGACCTTCAAGAGAAGATAAGGAATTTCCTCATAGACAAATACCCCTCTTTGCAGTGGGGCATAGAATGGGTACTTCTGGCTGCTGATATCGACGTAATACCGATGCGCAAATGCTATCCAGATGCATCAAATCACGCCAACGACGTACCGACGGACCACTACTATGCGGACCTCACAGGTAACTGGGATTCTGACAGTGACGGCTTTCCAGGAGAATATGGAGAGGATGGAGTAGATATCGCTCCAGAACTGTGGGTTGGAAGGATCCCATACAGCAACGTTGACAGCCTGCTCCACATCTGCAACAAGATAGTCTCCTTCGAGGCGGACTCCAGTACATGGAAGAACAGGTGTCTCCTGATGGGTGCCATCCTCGAATACTTCAATGAGGATGGGAGTGGGTGGCCGGGCTGTGATGGAGCTGACCTCGAATGCGGCATGAGCCTTGAGTTTCTCTACCCGGGCGACATACTCGTGGAAGCTCGTGGACTTGCCCCCTCCCCGTGGTGGAGTGCTCCATGGTTGGTCGCTGATTCTCTCACCTATCTGAATGCCATCAATTGGTGGTCCACTGGCAGATATGGAATGGTCAATCTCGTAGGTCACGGGAATTCTTCCTCAGCTGCGAGGAAAGTCTGGGCCTGGGATAATGGAAATTCAATACCGGACAATCCGGCTGAGTTCACATGGCCGACATTCTTCGACAAGGCTGCGTGCGCTTCTCTCAACGACAACTACCCATCGATCGTCCTGTCGATCGGCTGTGACAACTCGTATCCGGAAACGCCGAATCTTGGCCGTGCACTCCTGCGGAAGGGCGCTTCCGGTGTGATTGGATCCACTCGCCTCTGCTACCACATCCAGGGCTGGTGGGGAGTCCCGCAGGGCGGAACGTTCACACTCAATCACATGTTCTTCAGGTACTTAACTCTGGACGATGCACAGCTTGGTCGGGCTCTCTATTCCTCCAAGCTCCTCTACTACAACAACTACCTGTATCCAGGGTATGAATGGACCGATCAACAGAATATGTTCGATTTCTGTCTCTATGGCGATCCTTCGATGAGGCGGTTTCCTGTTCCTGCACCAAAGGTCGTGTCCACATCGCCCGCAGCGCATGATCCTTCAGCATCATCGACCACCAGTATACAGGCCACCTTCGACAGCGACATGCTTTCTGCCACTATGAACGCGGGTGCATACGGAACATTCCTGGTGTGGGGAACCCAGAGTGGCCCCCGGTACGTGGGTAGTGTCGGGTATACTCCGGGTACACGAACGGCCACGTTCACCACCCCACATCTGCCATTCTTCGCAGGCGAACAGGTGATCGCTACTCTTACGGACGGCATCCTCTCTGGCGACAGCGCTGCTCTTGACAGATACAGCTTCTCCTTCACGGTACAGGCAAGCAATCCCACTAACGCACAGTTCGACTCCACGACCAGTTACGCGGTGGGAGGGTGGCCAGGTATATTGGCAGCCGTCGATCTCAACTACACCAACCACGTCGACCTTCTCGTTCTCGATTCCCGCACTGGTTCAGACACAGTATTCACCCTGATGAACGACGGCTCCGGCAACTTCATTCCAGCTCCGAAGTACTCACTTGGGAGTCCTCCAACCTCTGTCTGCGCTATGGATGCTGATAGAGATGGCGACATCGACGCCGTCGTAGCATGCGACACGATGATTGTGTTCCTGCAGAACGACGGGCTCGGGAATTTCCCGACCCAGCAATACTACTCCTATGGCTGGGGAGCAGGAAGTTCCCTTCAGAACCTGCGGAACAACGATCTGGGAGGGAGAGGAACCATCCTCGACTTCGCACTGAGCTTCGGCGGAAATGACCTGGCGGTACTCCTCTTCCGTGATCTCGCGAACGGTGCCGCCCGCTACGACTACTACGACCTTCGTGGCGGAATTGCCGATTTGTGTGTGGGCGACCTCAATTCAGATGGAGAAGTGGACATCATCGGCACCATGAGTCCCTACGTGTGGCCAACTGACAGTCTCTGGATAATGTGGAACGAGGGTTCGGGCAGCTACGCCCCACCGACCTACATCTACGCCGGGGCTGGCGCACACGCAATCTACGGAAATGACTTGAATGGCGATGGCTTGCTCGACCTTGCCACTGCGTGCATCTGGGATACCAGCGTCACCGTGCTCATCAACAATGGCAGTGGAGGCTTCCATTCGCCAGTCCGATATCCGATCTCGATACCCTCGTTCTTCCACGATGGACCGCGTCAGATCGATGGTTCTGACCTTGATGGTGACGGAGACATAGACCTCATCGCCTTCAACATCTGGACAGGAATGAGCCTGATTGATAGCCTCTATCTTTTCAGCAACAACGGAAATGGAACATTCAGTGGACCTACTTCATATGCCCTGCGTGCGCCGCCGAGAGATGTTCTCTGTGCTGACCTCGACTCCGACCAGGATATCGACATCGTTGCATCTCTGGGGAACTATCCCCCATTCCCCATCCAGGTCCTGTGGAATACGGGCGGAGGTGCTCAGTGCGGTGACTGCAACGGCGATGGGCGAATCACGATTGCTGACGCCACCTATCTTGTCGCGTATATCTACAGGGGTGGCCCCGCCCCCATTGGTCAGGGTGACGTGAATCTCGACGGAAGAACCACTATTGCCGACGCCACATACCTCGTCGCATTCATCTACAGAGGCGGGCCTCCACCCTGTCAACCAACTTCACCGGGGATCCGGAGTGTCGACGAGCGAACTCGGGTCAGACGATGAGGAGCTATTGACGCATTTTTCTGCTCAGGTTCATACTACGCGGGAGGTGCGCTTCTCCTGACCTCGCGTGAGGATGTTGAGGAAAAGAGTCTGCTCATCGGACAGGACTTGACAGGGTACGATCGTTCTGCCATAGTGAGGATACAGTCGGAGTAACAGGTCGGCTCGATGGATTTCCTCACACGTCAACTTCGGAGAAGCTTGGTGACTGAATCGATGACTCTGAGACTGCTCGTCTCATGCTGCCTATCCCTTCTCGTCTTCTGCTCCAACAATGCAGAAAAAGGGGGAGAGATGCAGGAAAAATCTCTTGTGAGGCAACCTGCCGTGGCAGGGGCATTCTACCCTGGCAGTAAGAGTGAACTTCAAAAACAGGTAAACCGATTCCTTCAGGAAGTAAAGAAAGAGCCCCTTACGGGGAGAATGATCGGGATCATCGTTCCCCATGCAGGGTACACGTACTCAGGGAGAGTCGCTGCACATGCCTTTAGACAGATAGAAGGAGAGGGATTCCGAACGGTGGTATTGATAGGACCTTCCCACAGGAGTCACTTCAAAGGCGTGGCAGTGTACCCAAAGGGAGAATGGACGACACCGCTGGGAAGCCTGAAGATAGATGAATCCCTTGCAGCTGAGTTGATTGAGGCGACCGATATCATTGTGGCAAACCCAACGCCTCATGAGACCGAGCATTCCCTCGAGGTGCAGCTCCCGTTTCTCCAAACGGTGGACCAGGATCTCCGGATCGTACCTCTTATGATGGGTCCGCAAACAGAGGAGATTTGCAGGAAGTTGGGAAAAGCCCTGGCCGATGTCGTGGGTAAGAGAAGTGATGTCCTTCTTCTGACCAGCACTGACCTTTACCATGGCTACTCGTACGATGAGTGTGTATCGACGGACAGACTGACCCTCTCCTACATAGAGAAACTCGATGCGGATGGGCTGTACGGCGCACTCTCAGCGGATCGCGCGCAGGCATGTGGCGGCGGCCCAATCACAGCTCTTCTCTACGCAGCTCGACAGCTTGGCGCCAACAACGCGAAACTCCTTAAGTACACCAACTCGGGTGATGTAACAGGGGAGAAAGCCGGCTATGTCGTTGGATACTCGGCATGGCTCATCACTGCTCCTGCGACCGACGCCAACAGTGAAGAGAACTCCTTGAACGAAGAAGAACAGAAGGAGCTTCTGAGAATAGCTCGAAAATCGATTGAGTCGAAGCTGAGTCACAGATCTATGCCTATTCTGAAAGCGACGGCACCCCCACTGAGTGAAAAGCGTGGAGTCTTCGTCACTCTCCACAAAGATGGAGGACTCAGGGGTTGCATTGGCTACATCCATCCCATAAAGCCTCTCTACCAGGCAGTCTCTGAAATGGCTATTGAGGCAGCCTTCGGTGACCCGAGGTTTCCCCCTCTGAGTGAAGACGAACTGTCTCAGATCTCGATTGAGATTTCGGTATTGACCCCACTTGAGAAGGTTCGTGACCCAGCCACGATCGAAGTCGGAAAACACGGCATCTACATCCGAAAGGACATGAATTCCGGACTGTTGCTCCCTCAAGTGGCCACTGAACAAGGGTGGTCAAGAGAGACCTTTCTCGAACGAACCTGCTACAAGGCTGGTCTGCCAAAGGATGCATGGAAGGACGCCGAAATCTACATATTCTCTGCGCAGATATTCCACGAGCCGGGGAAGAGGAGCGATTAGATCCTCAAGAGGAGTGTTTAGAAACGTAACCCTGCCGCGAGCGCAAGATTCATTATTCGTATGTTTCCGTCCTGGTAGAAGAGATTCTGTCCATACGTATCCCCGAGAAGCAGTGTGTATCCACCTTTCACTGCCACCAATCCGTTCCCGATCTTCACTTCAGCGAGACATTGCCATCTGAGTCCGAATCTGTTCTCAGTTTCGGAATAGAATTGGGTGATTGTCAAAGATCCGTAGTGGACTCGTTCTTTCACGTAGTTTTTCAGAAAGTGCACGGACAGTCCAGCGCCTGTACCGAGAGTGAGACTGTGAAAGAAGGTCTTTGTGAACATGGCGTCTTCGTAGATACTCAAATCGGAAAACGTACAGTCCTCCTGCACTATCCCGTCTTCCTGCCTCCATCTTCTCGTCCAGTAGCCTGCTCCTGAGGAGATCCGAAAGCTGGGTGAGAAGTCCACGTTGTAGAAGACCCCGACATGGGGTCCGAATCCTGTCCCGGGAAGGTACCCATCAGCCCCCACCTCCAGCCCGATAGTCCCGACCTGCAGAACTGCAAGAATCCAGACGAGGGATATCATTCCTCAATGAGCAGCCGTTTGAGTCTGGACCGTTCGCCCGAGACTACTTTCACGCATCTCTTTGGCAGTTTGAAATAATCCGCCACAAGTGCAATGACCTCTCTCGTCGCCGCTCCTCTTACAGGTGCTGAAGAGACCCGCACCCTCAAGATATCTCGCTCCCACCCGATGACTCCCGCACTGGACGACTTCGGGATGACCTTCACGGTGATTACTCTCTCCATTCCGCGGGAGAGATCACTTCAGTTTCTCGTGTAACACTGGGCGTGGATCTATGTAATGAATGTCAAATCCGAGATCACTCTCGTCGAGTCCGAGGGCAAGCCCCAACAGCTGGGTGAAGTATACGATCGGGGTGTTCTTGAAACCATGGTGCTCTTTGGACAACTTCAACTGGTTGTAGTCAAGGTTGTAGTGGCACAACGGGCAACTGGTGACTATCAGGTCCGCCGAGTTGCTATGAGCTGACCGAACGATCCTGTAGGAGCAATCTCGGGCTACATCGTCATGAACGACCGCCAGATATGCTCCACAGCATTCCGTCTTGAAGGGATAATCGACAACCGAAGCACCGATCGCGTCCAGGAAGTCTTCCAACATCCGTGGATTCTCAGGATCGTCGAACTCCATCTCCTTCTTGGGACGAAGTAAGAGACAACCGTAGTAGGGAGCCACTTTGAGGTAAGAGAGGTCTCTCTTCACCTTCTTCCGTATCTTTTCAAATCCTACCAGATCCTTGAAGACCTCCAGAAGGTGGAGAACTCTCACCTCACCGGAATAATCGGTCTCCATGAAGTCGTTCAGCTTCTTTCGCTTCTCCCCGTCCGTCGCGATCAGCCGGTTGGCTCGCTTCAGCGTGTGATAGCAGCCTGCACATATGGTCACCAAGCTGTCGCCATTCTCCTCTTTCGCACGCACGAGATTCCTTATCGGAGCAGACAGATTCATGATGTTATCCGACGCCAGTGAGAATACTGCACCACAGCAATTCCAGACCGGCAGTTCAACCAGTTCAACACCCAACTTCTGAGCAGTGGCTCTTGCAGAAACATCGAGATTCTTGGCTTTTGTGTAGAGAGTACAGCCGGGGTAGTACGGCAATTTCATGTCAGCTCGTGTACTTCCTGAATCCAGCGACTATGCCCATCTGCGGAGCCTTAGAGATGACTTCTGGAGAAAGATCCTCCGGGTTCACCCAATCCACCCGGAGCCTCAGCAGAACCTGACGAAGTGCTTCCATCACCTTGGCGATGTCGATCCCCTTCGGACATCGTGCATGACAGGTGAAACAGCTCGCACAGATCCAGGGGGTCTTTGCCTTTGCCAGATCCTCCTCAAGACCAAGTTGCACCAACCTTATTGCTTGATTCGGAAGGATATCCATTGCACCGACCACCGGACACCCAGCTGAGCACTTGCCACACTGGTAGCAGCTGAGAAGATTCTGCCCACTTATCTCTGCAATCTTCTCGACCCAATCGTTGTGAACCGTCTTAGAGGATATTCGAACTCTCATCTCGCTTTCCTGTTAAATGATTTCCACGGCCTTTTCCCTGAGATCGTCTCTTCTGTAGTCAGGCAGGATCATAGGAGATTTTCTCTGAGGCTCGATAGAGGCCGCCTTCAGTTCTTGATGATACCTCTTTACATGCTCCAGAGTGAGATTTCCTGGCTTGACGTTCTTCGACTTCTCGGCTGCGTGCTCTCCCGCTCTTCTGCCGTAACACACAACATCGAGCAGAGAGTTGCCCATCAACCTGTTCCTTCCATGTACTCCCCCAGAGGTCTCCCCGGCCACATAGAGGTTTTCCACTTCAGTTTCTGACCACTCGTTTATCTCTATACCGCCATTTTGGTAATGTTGAGTCGGGTACACCAGTATCGGCACCTTGCTCATATCGATGTCAAACCTGTGATATTGCCTCAACATGGCTGGCAGCTGGGATTGTACTGTGCCGGCTCCGTGAAGAACGTCGATGAGTGGTGTGTCCAGCCACACTCCCTGCGTACCGCCAGGAGTCTCAATTCCGAGTTTTCTGTCCTGACACTCTCTTATGATCGCAGAAGACACTGCGTCACGAGTCTCCAACTCGTACACGAATCTGTTTCCTTCCCGGTTTACGAGCTGAGCACCAAGTCCCCTGCATTTCTCCGTGACCAGAAGTCCCACGATCTGTTCCGGAAATGCTGCACCCGTGGGATGATATTGAATAGTATCCAGGAAGACGAACTTGCATCCAGCCCGATAGGCCAGCACCACCCCGTCACCGGTAGCACCGTAATGGTTCGTCGTCGGAAACCCCTGGATGTGGAGCCTCCCGCTCCCACCTGTGGCGATGATCGTCGTCTTCGCCCTTACTATTACGAATTCTTGCGTTTCCAGGTTGTACAGGATACTTCCCGTGCACTTACCATCTTCTGTGAGCAACTCCACAGCAGGGGAGAACTCTATGACTTCGATCTGGCGATTTCGCACTTCATCCCTCAGTGTCTTCATCAGCTCTCCCCCGGAGTAGTCTCTTGCCGAATGCATTCGTTTCACCGACGTACCGCCTCCGTGAATCTCCACCATCGTGCCGTCTTTCTCTTTGTCGAACATCATTCCCAGTTCTTCAAGCCACTCAATGACCTTTGGACCGTCCATCACAAGGGCCCTCACCAAATCCGGTCGATTGTGGAATCCGCCACCACCTATCACATCGATATAGTGAATGAGTGGTGAGTCATTTGGTCTGTCGGCTCCCTGAATGCCACCCTGTGCCATCATGGTGTTCGCATCGCCGAGCCTCAATTTCGTAGCCACGAGAACTTTGGCACCGTGTTCCTGCGCAAGAAGGGCCGCGGCACACCCAGCTCCGCCCCCTCCGATCACCAATACGTCCACATCGTAGTCGAAACGAGACAGATCACAATCCTCGGGTTCTATCAGTGAATATGCTTCAAGAATATCGGCAAACTCCTTCGGTACAGACGAACCTTTGTTGGGACCAATCCTCACCTTCTTCTTCGTCCCTTTCTTGTAGTCAGGGTGAAAGTCGTGTAGCAACTGCGTCTTCTCCTCAGGCGTGAGGGGAGGGAATGTCTCCTGCATTCTCTTCTCTCTCGTAGCTTCAGCTTGACGCATCAATTCTTCAATTCTCCCCGCGTACATAGAGACTCCCTAATCTGGTTCTTTAGAACGACTCACATACAATTTCTTCAACTCTTCTTCTCCCATCTGCATCAGTCTCTCCATCTCCTGATCGAACTTTCGCTCCTCTATCTCCTTCAGTCTATCCTGGACGTGCTTGGCCTTGGGAGCGACATATCTGCCATAGAGTCGTCGTGCAAGTAATCCGACATGGTACTGCACAATCTCAGCAGGGCAGCGTGCAGCGCACAGTCCGCACATGATGCAATCAAAAGACAGATCCGCTGCCTTCGCGATGTCACCTCGAAGGGCAGCCTGTACATAGTCCATCACTTGTATATCTTGCGGACAGCTCTTGGTACATGTGTTACACGCAACACACCTGTAGAGTTCAGGATACTCCTTAAGGATTTCCTCTGCCGTTGGTTCGGCTTCAGTGATGTCATATGTCGACTTGTTTGCCGGGAAAAACGGAATCTGCGTCAAGTACATTCCGTCCTCTACAACTGACTGGCACGCGAGCGCCACCTTTATCTTGTAGTCGTCCTCCGTTCGATACACCGTCCCGCACGCACCGCAAAACCCCCCTCGACATCCCACACCTCTGATGAGTCTGTATCCAGCGTACTCCAGCGCCTTCATTATCGTCAACCCAGAAGGAACCCTGTACTTCTTCCCCATGATGTAGATCGTCACAGTCTCTTCCATCTTCGCCTCCCCCACAGATCACCACACATAGCAGAGTACTTCTCCTCCGACTCCTGCACGTCGAGCATCCTTATCCACTAACACACCCTTCGGTGTCGAAAGGATTGCAATGCCGAGACCTCCCAGCACGCGAGGAATTTCACTCTTCCCTACGTACTTTCGAAGACCGGGCCTTGAGATCCTCCGCAGGCCACTGATGGCAGCATTCCCTTTCGCGTCGTACTTCAGCTTTATTCGTATCTCTCCCTGTTTGCTGTCCTCTACGAACTCACTTCCTTCTATGAACCCTTCATTCACCAAGATCTGCGTCATCTCGAGCGTGAGCCGCGAACCCCGAATGCTCACCTGAGAATGCTTCACCTGAAGAGCGTTCCTGATCCTCGTCAGGTAATCAGCAACAGGATCGTGAATGGGCATAGTTCACCACGTAGCTTTCCTCACCCCAGGTATCTCGCCCTTCAAAGCGAGTTCCCTGAAGCAGATTCGACAGAGGCCAAATCGCCTCAGATAGGCTCTCCTTCTTCCACATCTCTGGCATCGGTGGTACTTCCTCACACTGAATTTGGGCTCTCTCTGGCTTTTCACTATGAGCGACTTTTTCGCCACCGTCACTTCCTCCTGAATGGCATTCCAAATTCTCGCAGAAGTTCGAATGATTCCTCGTCGGTTCCCGCAGTAGTCACGATGGTGATATCCGCGCCAAAGATTTTCTTCACCTTATCATATGAGATCTCAGGGAATATCACTTGCTCCCTTATACCGAATGTATAATTGCCCCTCCCATCGAACGCGTCCGGAGGTAGTCCCCGGAAGTCCCTGATTCTCGGTATCGCGACATTCACGAGTCGATCGAAGAATTCGTACATTCTGTGGCCTCTGAGCGTGACCTTGCATCCAATCGAAACACCTTTCCGCAGTTTGAACTGCGAGATGGCCCTTTTCGACTTCGTGATCAGTGGCCTTTGCCCAGTGATCGTGGCAAGGTCTTGCACGGCAATCTCGAGGAGCTTCGGGTCCTGGGTGGCCTCCCCTACGCCCATGTTCACGACGATTTTCACCAGTTTGGGAACTTGGTGCACATTCTTGTAGGAGAACCTCTTCATCAGCGTGGGGAGTATTCTGTCTCTGTATTCCTCTCTCAGCCTCGCCACCATTTCAACCCTCTATCATTTCTCCACACTTCTTGCACACTCTCGCTCTGCGCCCATCCTGCAACTTCATCTTTGCCACCCTCGTGCTCTGCCCACACTTGGGACATACAAGAGCCACAGATGAAATGTGTACCGGAGCTTCTTTTGTCACGATTCTCGACTGCTCACCCGTCTTTCTACCCCTGAAGTGTTTCTTGACGAAATTCACTCCTTCGACGATCACCTGCCCGCTCTTCGGGAATATCTTGAGCACTTTCCCCTTTCCGCCCTTCTCATCGCCAGAGATGACCAGAACGCTATCTCCCTTCTTTATCCGCATTAGACTACCTCACTGGCAAGTGACACGATCTTCATGAATTGCTTGTCTCGCAGTTCTCTCCCTACAGGCCCGAATATTCTGTTGCCCTTTGGTTCCCGCTTCTCATCGATCAGCACGCATGCGTTGTCATCAAAACGAATGTAGCTGCCATCCTTCCTTCTCTGTTCTTTCCTCGTCCTTACCACCACAGCCTTGGCGACTTCACCCTTCTTGATAGGTGCACCTGGTACCGTGTTCTTTATACTGACGACTATTACATCCCCCAGTCTCCCGTACCTTCTTCTTGAGCCTCCAAGAACCTTGATGCACATCGCCGTCTTCGCACCGGTGTTATCAGCCACTTCAAGTTTCGTGAACTCCTGAATCACAGCCTTTCCCCCCTCTGCACGATCTCTGACACTTTCCATCGTTTTTCTTTGCTCAGCGGTCGGGTCTCCACGATTTTCACCAGATCGCCCACCTTGCATTCATTCTTCTCATCATGTGCGTAGAATTTGTTCCTCTTCTTCATAATCTTTTTGTACAGAGGGTGCGCAACTCTTCTCTCGACCCGTACCACGACAGTCTTGTCCATCTTGTCTGATATCACCACACCAATTCTCTCTTTTACACTCATTCCACCCTCTTAGACGCGATCTTTCTCATGCCCCGCTGATCCTCTCTCAGTATCGTCCGTATCCTGGCAATCTCCCTTCTCACCGCCCTGATCCGCAGGGGGTTCGGGAGTTCGCTGGTCACATGTCTGAACCTCAGATTGAAAAGCTCCTCTTCCAGTTCATACACTCTCGTCCTCAATTCCTCCACGGTATACTGCCTGAGATCACGCGCTTTCATATCGCTTCCCTCTTCACGAATCTCGTCCTTATGGGCAATTTGGAAGACGCGAGTTGCAGAGCCCTCCTTGCCACTTCCTCCGGCACACCTTCCAACTCAAACATCACTCTTCCCGGTTTCACAACGGCGACCCAGAACTCGGGCGCACCCTTGCCTTTTCCCATCCTCGACTCGGCCGGCCTTGCGGTGACTGGTTTGTCTGGGAAGATTCTGATCCAGATCTTTCCTCCCTTTTTCATCGCACGGGAGATTGCCACTCTCGCTGCTTCGATCTGACGCGCAGTGATCCACGAGGGCTGCAGCGCTTGAAGACCGTAATCGCCGAAGTCCACCTTGGTAGCACCTTTGGATTTGCCTTTCATCCTACCTCGCTGCTGCTTACGGTACTTCACCCTCTTGGGCATCAGCATGTCAGATCTCCTCCTCCCTCCCCTTCATCACGTCGCCGTGGTATATCCATACCTTCACACCTATGCATCCGTAAGTGGTGATGGCAGTAGCTGTCGCGTAGTCGATGACTGCTCTAATGGTGTGGAGAGGAATTCTCCCCTCTTTGTACCATTCCTTCCTCGCGATCTCTGTGCCGGCAAGTCTCCCCTTGCATGCCAGCTTTATTCCGATGGCACCCACTCTCATTGCGGACGCGACCGCCCTTTTCATAGCACGTCTATACGAAACCCGGGCCTCGAGTTGCCTCGCTACCGTATCCGCCACGAGAGTCGCATCCAGCTCGGGGTTCTTCACCTCATATATGTTCAGCTCGATGTCCTTTCCTGTAAGATGCTTGAGTTCGCCTTTCAGCCGATCTATCTCTGTACCGCGCTTACCTATGACGATGGCTGGACGCGCCGTGTGAATACCGACGGTGATCTTCCTACTCTTCCTCTCGATCTCTATCTTCGATACCGCTGCTCTCTTGTGCCTTTCGCGGATATACTTGCGTATCAGTATATCCTCATTCAGCAGCTTTGGATATTCTGAGGTTGCAAACCACCTTGAACTCCAGTCCTTTACAATACCAAGCCTGAATCCAATAGGATGAGTTTTCTGGCCCATTATGCTTTCTTCTCCTCTACAACCACGGTAATATGACTTGTGCGGTGACGAATCATCGAAGCCCTCCCATAGGCTCTGGGTCGGAACCGCTTCATTCGAGCTCCCTCGTCTACTCGGGCTTCTTTTATGTAGAGCCTGTCCATGTCCAGTTTGTTCTTGCCAGCAATGTCTATCGCGTTCGACGCTGCTGATTTCACGACTTTCTCAACGAACTTGCCCGCTCTCCTTCGCAGGAATTTGAGGACTGTGAGGGCTTCGGAAACATCCTTGCCTCGGATCAGGTCCACCACCGCTCTGGCCTTTCTCGGTGACACCCTCACGAATCTCGATACGGCTCTCGCCTCCATCACTTCCTCCGAATCTTCGTCGCGCGCTCAGCCTTTGTCCCAGGATGTCCACGGAATAACCTCGTAGGGGCAAACTCTCCAAGCTTGTGTCCCACCATGTTTTCAGTCACGTATATAGGTATGAACTTGTTCCCGTTGTGAACCGCTATCGTATGGCCCACAAACTCGGGCGGTATCGTCGATCTCCTCGCCCAAGTCTTTATCACCTTCTTCTCTCCCGTCTGCCCCAGTGCAACGATCTTCTTCATCAGTTTCTCATCCACATACGGTCCCTTTTTCAGCGATCGAGCCATCCTCACTCACCTCTTCTCACGCAGTTCATTTTCTCCTCTGCACGATGAACATGTCAGAAGGCTTCCTTTTCCTCGTCTTCTTGCCCTTGCTCTTCAGCCCTGTTGGCGAACAGGGGTGCCTCCCTCCTGAAGCTTTCCCTTCACCACCACCCATTGGGTGGTCAACTGGATTCATCGCGACACCTCTCACCTTCGGCCTTTTCCCAAGCCACCTGGACCGACCAGCTTTTCCGAGACTTCCCGAACCGTGTTCGGGATTGCTCACCTGGCCGATTGTGGCGAAACACTCACTCCGGATGAGTCTGACTTCGCCAGAGGGAAGTTTCACGTGGGCATATGCTCCTTCCTTGGCCAGGATCTGTGCAGAGGTGCCTGCACCTCTCACGAGGGCTCCTCCCTTCCCCTTCTTCAGTTCGACGTTGTGAATGGCCATCCCCACGGGAATCTCCCGTAGGGGAAGCGTATTGCCCGTCTTGAGGGGAGAAGATGGACCAGATTGAACTGAATCGTCCTTTTTCAGCCCATCCGGGGCCAGAACATATCTCCTCTCACCGTCGGGATAGACGAGAAGAGCGATCCGTGCAGAGCGATTCGGGTCATATTCGATGGACTCCACTCTCCCAGCCATTCCGACCTTGTCCCTCTTGAAGTCGATAAGCCTGTATTTCCTCTTGTGACCGCCACCTCTTGCTCTGGAGGTCACTCTACCTGAGTTGTTCCGTCCCCCACTGCTTTTCAGCGGACGGAGCAGCCGTTTGTAGGGGGTCCTCCTTGTCAATTCCGCGAAGTCGGACACAGTCTGGTATCGTAGAGTCGGTGTGATAGGTCTATGCTTCTTTATGCCCATCCTATAACCCTTCGAACAACTCTATCTTACCCTCTCTCAACTTCACCAGTGCTTTCTTCCAGTCGGGCCGTCTGCCTTC
>Ga0209636_10002287_pt1 | contig 19529 bp, 16 predicted proteins | sample DeeMarSWOR152_54_FD_187464 | JGI IMG/M metagenome (GOLD analysis project Ga0209636, IMG submission 187464) | Marine sediment microbial communities from White Oak River estuary, North Carolina - WOR-1-52-54 (SPAdes) (version 2) | ecosystem: Environmental > Aquatic > Marine > Intertidal zone >... | reverse complement strand
AATTGTGTTTTTAGGAGAGCCATTGAATTTCGTGACGTAAACTTCGCTTTTCATAAATGTTTACTCCGTTGCCAAAGTTTTCTTTTAGAGAGGTAGCCTGTGCTAAAAGGTCATTTCCTCAACGTATCCAAGAAGAATATTTCATTGATTAAATAGCCTACCCAGCAAGATCCAGCCTCACAAATTTTCATAAAAAATATTCCTAAAGCATGTATGGGGTCTTTTGCCAATTTTTTCCAATTTCTCACGAACGCTGGTCTTATAAACATGGCTTGTTTTTTAAACTCTCCCGGATGTTTTCGTTTGTAATTCTCAAGCGTTTTTCCATACTCAAATTTCTTTTTCATTAATTCCCACAAGCTTAGCTTGTCTTCCTGATGTTTTATCAGAGAGATCGCCCTTCCGATTTTATAGCCGCCCTTCTTAACTCTCAAATGTAGATCCCAATCCTCTCCGAACAGGAGGTCAGGGTCATATCCACCAACTGCATCGAAAACATCCCTTCTGAAAAACCTCGCTGCTTCAACGAATTCGTCTCCTATATAGCATTCGCTCTCCAAGGACCTACACCTCGCCCAGAATCCCTCGCCTACGGAGATTTCAGGAATGATTACAGCGTCGTGACCTTTCTTGACGGCTTTAATACATTCCTCAATGACGGCTGTACTTAATTCCATGTCTGAGTCGATGGAAAAGATAAACTCTCCACTCGCTGTTTTCGCTCCGATATTTCTGGACTCTGCCATACCAGCGCTTGCTTGAATAAGTTTCGATCCATAAGCTTTAGCTATTTCAATAGTTTTGTCTTCGGAACAATTGTCAACGATGACTACTTCGATCTTTTCGTAAGTTTGATTTCTAACTGATTCCAAACACTTAGCTAAGGTTTTTTCCGAGTTGAAGGTTGGAATTATTATTGAAACTAAGGAGGTACTTGACATCTTCATTAGTAGCATTAGTCCGTTCTCCTCATAATTTCAGGTTGGAACTCTTTTAGGAAACAGATAACATCGCTCACGACTTCGTGTGGGGGTTTGCTCGAATTCACGAGTTTATCATAGTTAAAAGCCTTGGCTATATTGAGCATAAGCGATGTTTGGGCTTCGTAATGCCTCAGATCCCTTGCCCAGCGAGGATGGTTAGAGTCATTTTTTCTTCTTTGATAGGAAACTTGGGGAGAAACGTCTAGCAGAATTATGACATCTGCTCGGGGGGAGATGGAATAGAGCTTTTTTAAGAATGCATTTTTGCGTGGCTTGTACTCGATGTGCGCAATGTGATCGTAATGCCATCTATCATGAACTATAACTCCTTTCTTGAGCCTAAAGTATAGTTGAGAGACAAAGTGATCTATCCATCCAAGAAAGTATATTATCTTTTGGAGTGGGGTACCTTTTTCTAGGTGTACATCAATGTAATCGCTGAGAGAGTTGCGTTTTTGATCGCCTATGGACTTTATGATTACCTCTTTAATCCATCCCAACAAAAAGTAGTCGAATTCGTGGCGGTATATGGCCTTGACTCCATAGCTCCTCAGTCTCTTTACTAATAGCTTTGCCGCTGTAGTCTTGCCGCTTCCATCAACTCCTGAGAATGCTATGATTTTACCCACTAAACATCATCTTGCCGATTTCTTCGTCTGAGCGCTGTCAGGAGTATCCGTTTAACCAGCCTTTTAATATCAGCCAAACAATTTTTTAAAGTGTTAGACAAAAGGGAGACAACTATGGCAGTTATTGAAAAATGCCAAGTAATACTCCATACACATATCTCTATGTTTCTCATATGTTGTTTTTCATAGAAGATTTTCACGTGATACTTTCCAGTTCCCTCGAGGTAAAAACCATTTGCCCAGCCGAAATGGTGAGCTGGAAAGTGCCGCAGTTTTGTCCCGTTGGCATAAGCGTTCCAGTCCATGTCGTAGGAATCTCCGAGAACGATGTAGACAGGCCTTTCGGTTTCAATCCATACATCGTATTCAACGGGACTGATCATTTTTGAATGAAGAGTCGTGGTTTGGGTTGGAAGTAATAGGTTCTTTATTTTCGTCTCGCCGTCTAGCGTTTGGAGAATGAAGATTTGGTCTATGATAACAGGGTCTGTGGTGTTAATTGATAGTATGTGATGCCCTTCCTCCAAATAGACAGATTTAGATTCGTACCAACTGAAATTACCTATTTTTTCATGGGTGAGATCCAAGGTCTGGTTATCGATTCCAAGATGAATTCTTTCACCTATTGAGGCGACTGCGAAGGTATAATAACCTAACTTGGGGGCGTAAAAATATTTTATGCTTTCGCCTTCCCCAAGACATGATAATCCGAGACCATCACTTAACTGGCTATTCTCTATTATCTTCCATTCGCCTTTGATAGATAAAAGTGAAGACCTTCCCTGGGAAACATAAAGTAATGCTTTGGACTCATTAATCCATTTTGCAGTTTGATCTGACTCAAGGACATCACCCGGGAACAAAACGACATCTGCCATACTTATATCTAGAGCTGTTATATTCTGCTCTAGAATATCAGGTGTCACTACCAAAGGTTGCCATTGTGGGCTAAAGTCTCCAATTCTAAAGTAGGGAAAGAAATCAAGAAACTTGGAGGGCGCGCGCATGAACCCGTGCAAGAAGAGAATATCGTCGAACCATGCTGCCCCAGGGGCAACGCCGTCAACGCTTCCGGTTGCTACTACTAAAATTATTATTGCTCTTGTTGCATTGGGGGGGCTCTTGGTATAGATCTCCGCATTTTGCCAATCTTTGATTTGCTCAGGGTTTAGATGGATATTTTGCTTTCCCAAGTATTCGTCTGATGCTGAGTAGAATTCTAGCTCAACGAAGACCTCCCACATATTGGTACCCTTTACAAAAACAGATAGATAATAGTAACTGGCTCCCTCTATGTCCACGGATTGCAACACTCTGCCGTAATACTCTGCAGGTTCTTGGCTGGGCAATTCGATTCTTAAAGAACTGTTTTCGAGTTCCGACGCAGAATGGTATGTTGAGTTATCAATAACGTAATTGGCATCATCCGCCAGTCTAAAATCAACAAGCCAATTGTTGACGCCTTTCTCGAAGCTTGGATTCGTGAGCAAATTTCGCGCGTACATATCCCTTGTATATAAAGGGGATACTCCAATAATTTCTTTAGGCGCCATGATGAAGAGATTGTCGTGTATCGAGACGTGGGGTCTAAACTTCAAGTTTTCATAAATTATTAAGTCTTCTCTATTCACGATCTTCTTTAGGTCTGTTTGTTCATCTAAAATCTCGACATAACTCTTTGGGTCTCCAACGGCGTAACTTCCGCTAAAGCCGTAATCGTCCAACCTAGGGGGACCATCATACCATCCGATAACGCCCCACTTTGGGACGTCCTTGAAATTCCACTCGGTCAGCCTGAAGTCTGCGACGATTATATATTTAACGTTGGCAAGGCCCAACAACTCTCCCGTATGATTCGTCGCCTTGTTGATCAACATGTTCAAAATCCACTTCGTATAATTCACATCAGCAACAGGAGTAAGCGTTTGCGGGTCATAGTAAAAAAAGACATTCCAATGCAGTCTGTGATCACTGGGTACCCATAAAGTCCTAAAGTATCCTTCACTCTTACTGCGATCATCAAGCCAGTTTCGGACCTCATCGATCACGGGAGGAACCTCGCTTCCTGCCCCCTGCCACTGTCTAATAAACACCTCATCGGTTTTCAAAGAAAAGAAATGTAAGGTATTTCTGTATGGATCGGCAAGGTCATCATTTACATATCCATAGTTAAAGATGGTCAGGAAAGGTATCCAGACGATTAAACCAATCATGATGAATGCATAACCCGTTGACGCATGCTTTTGAAGCTTCCCCAGCGCATGCATAGATGCATACAATTTACACGCTACCTCGTCTACTGCTGTCGCTGTCATCATTAACAGAGACCAAATTATGATATAGATCATCCAAGAAGGCCTCAGCGAGTGTAAGACAGGAAGTATTGGGAGCAACGACGTAACCCACCCGTTTGACGCCATTACCCAGAAGAGGAGACAAGAGACGGATATAATCATGAAAGATAGAAAGCGTTTCTGCCTCGCCCATTCATGAATAATGAGCGCCATGGGCGCCAACGCCACAAGGATAGCGCCTAAGGGGTAATATGCCTCCCATTTAAACCACCATATAAAAACGTCTATTAAAAATTTTTGAGGGAGTGGTCCGGTGAATCCATAACCACCAGCTGGTGAGCTGTAGTAACTAATAAGACTTCTAATTAAATGGAAGGAGAATGGTGCTGACAGTAGGAAAGCAACTCCAATCGAAATCAAGAGCGTTGAGATTGTTTTGTAGGCGTATTTCCAATCCTTCCGGTCTAATATCTCCACAAGGGGTAGAATGATTATAAATGGCATGAATAATGTGGGTGCAAGATAGACAAAAGACCAGGTGAAGGCAAATATAGTTGCAAGTTTTACAATATTGAGTAAACGTGACCCTTTTTGCTCTATGACCTTGATTAAGATAAGCACGAGCAGAGGAAAAGATACATGCGCAACGAGGACGGGGTCGCCCACTAAAAAGTTGGGTATGGTAAAGAAGTTAATAGCGTACACGAGGGAACACAAGAATCTTGTAAATGTATGCCTAACAAAACGGTGCAACAAGATATACATTGTAATACTTGACATCGGCAGGAGGGAAAGGTGGAAAATTCTTGGCATTGCACTTGGGATACCACCGACGAGCCCGCTCACAAAGTGAGCTAATACTTCCAAAACGAATAGCCCGGGTAAAGTTGGCCCATATCTGCCAAGGTATTTATTATTCCAAGCATAAAAAAAGTTATTGTTCGTTTCGGCAAAAGTAGGATGCACCCATATCCCTACATCTTGAACGTATTGTCTCCAGTGATACAGGGGTCTATAGGCCGAACCAAATACTATTGCGAGTATAGCCACAAATAGTATGAAATATCCCTTTTCTTTGCTCATCCTAATCTTCATGGCAGTTCCAACGGATATTCCATCGCCCTAATAGACGATAACTTAATAGTTTTCGTTTAGGAATAGCAGAGAAGCGTCCATCCAACAATATATTTCTTTAATATAGGGATGTCTTTAATGCAATCCTCAATACGGCTTAATATCCTTAACAGGAAATGTGACAGGGATTGCGGGTAAATATTAAATAAGTTCTTAGGTATAGGAATATAATATATAGGTTTTTGTCTTATGATTTCAAATTTTGCCTCCAACAGTTCTTTCTTGAGCAAACTTGCAGTTAAGTAATAACTCCCATGAAACGAGCCGCCGGAACCCAACCTACCTAAGATGTATATTACTAACCTATTGTTTAAAACAGAGTAGAAAGCACGCGCCGTTACCGGGTTAAATGTCTTTTCTCTAATGAGCACTACCCCTTTAGTAACCCTATGAAGTTCCGCTATTGGGCTGAGGCTTCGAATGAGGTAGAGTACACTAATTACTAGGCCGCAATTAAACGCCCCATCCTTAATTGGCATAAGATTAGCATCTCCCAGTATAAAATCTACCCTATCTTTTATTCCTTTTTCATCTGACCTCTTTAATGCTCTTCTGAGGCTCTTAAGCGATGTGTCTACACCGACGGCATGTAGAGTTCCATGCCTATCTAAAAGAGGAAACAAGCGTAAGCCATCACCGCAACCCATGTCGAGTAACATTGGATTAGGTAACTGGCGGATCATTTTTATGAACTTCTGCCCCAACACACCATCGTAAACTTCCATCGTTTATACCTCAGCTCCTTTAAAGGCTTTATTGAGTAAAGATTATGGTCTAATAATGACCACACTTTACCCAAAACCGATTTCCATAGCTTAATATGACTTTTAAGTAGGCTCGGTGAAGGCCGTAAGAGGTTTTCTCCAATCTATCCAACAGGTAAGATGGGAACTTCACCAAATTGAGTAAGCCTTTCTCCATTAATGCTCTAACCACATGACTGCATGAAGGTATATACGGTAATTGGATTTGGGTTTGGGCTACACTCGGAATGACTTTCTCCATCGGACACGGCTCATCGTACAGTGTTCTATGAAACCCATTAAGAATCGATATGGTATCATAGAATGCACCAAACCACCCATACTTGTTTGCCTGCATGCTCATAAGAGCCCAGTTTGCCATCGTAGCCCATCTGTAAATAAGAAACATATCGAATAAAGTGATCTTATAAAACTGAAAATTCATATGCGCAATTATATACAAAAGTTCCCCTTCTATGCTTGGAAGCCTAACTTCAACATCTCCAATTGCCACCTTCCTATCTTCTTCCCACAAGAGTTCATTGTCCATGACGCTTATGGATCCCCATGCGATTCTTTCAGAAATATCCGCTACCAGCAAGTCTTCTTTTCTATACTGTATTCCTGGCATTCTTGGATACTGATGCTCAGCTATAAAAGTAAAGCCCGCTGACCTCATTAGCTTCTTTACCCTTCTAAGATCCTTTACAACTATGTCAACATCGTGAGTGACATAAGGATAATATTTATACGTATTCAACAGAAGGTACTCTTCTCCTTCTAGAATCTCGTCCAACGCTTCTATGGTTTTCTGAAGCTTGAGAAGCTTTCTATCCTCGTTCTTCTTAAGTCTGACCAAGAGGTCACGAGCCCCACTTTTCATCCCAAGACAGTTATCCTCTATGACTTTTGTTAAAGCATAGTGGAGAATCTTATTCTCGGAAGCCAGCCTAACAAATGAGTTTAAGTCTACCCTCTTCGGGTGCTGCAGTTTAGGCTTTTTATACATATCACTTGTTAACAAGAGTAGGAAGGAAAGTTCAGGACTCGGTTCTTCCACAATAAACCCCCAATCAACATCTGATACAAGTACCTTTCCAGGATACACTCAACCTTTATCGACCAAGCTTTCCATACATCTTAACTCCGCAAATGCTATTGAATTCCAGTCATAGTTTTTTGCCTGAGCGAAGGCTTCTTTACTTAGCTTTTGTGTAACATCGTCGTTTTTAAGCAGTCTTATTATTATATCTACGATTCGTTCTTCGTTACCTATCGGCACAGTTATGATCCCTTGTTTGTATACGTATTCATATGCCGGGAGGCGATAAGCTATAACGGGGAGGCCGCAAGCCATTGCCTCACATACCACTATCGACCAACTTTCCTCATAGCTTGGATAAACAAATAACTTACTTGATTTTAATAAGGCATATTTCCTAGTTTCATCTACAGGACCAACATATATAACATTACGTCCTAAATCATGTCTCTCAATTTCCTTCAGCAATTTCCTCACACAACCCCCCTCGCCACCCCCGATCATGACAATTCTTGCGTCAGGAATTTCTTTACACACTTTTCTCCAAATATCAATAAGATCAAAAATACCCTTTTCTGGGCTGATTCTACCTAAATAGCAAGCCTCGTATTTCTTATGGGCTTGCTTTATCTGCTGAATATATCTGAGATTGACAGCGTTATTCAAAACTCTCATACGTTCTTTCGGTATCCCCGTTGTCTTCAACTGGTTTTGGGTTGAGGAACAAGCAAAAATTAGATACACATATTTCTTTACTATTCTTAGGCTCAGTTGTTCTTGGAACCAATAAAGAAAGGTTGGTAAGAAGCTATGGTAAGGCCTGTTAAGTGGAGATGGCGTTAAAGGCCCGTGCGCGTATACAGCGACCTCGGAACTGGGCCTTTTCTTGGACATTAAGACTAAAGGTAGTATATCGTAGATCAGATATGTTGAAGCGCAAATGACATCGTAGTCATCACGTAGGTGGCGTGTCAATGAAAAAATACATGCCTTGAGTATACGCAAGGCGTAGAATATGGCCACGCCAAAAGTTGTTTTGCATAGTGTTTCTTCATATGGAACATTTAAGACGTAGGTATTCACAAATAGATTATTAAATTTGAGATTCTTGACGCCAAACTTGGTAGTTAGTATATGAATTTCATGACCGAAAGACACCCATCGTTTGCATACCTCGATTAAATGCCTTTCTCCCCCGCTCAAACCCTTGCCGATTTGAGGCCATATGGGCCATACCCCAAGATACATCACAAGGATTTTCATGATTTCACACGCTTATGACGTTGTGTCTGCACGTAATGTCCATGGGAATCTTCATGGTTTCGGATGCTTCTCAAGTATAATAGCTAGGATGCATTTCTACTAGACTGCAGATATTACAGGCTCAACTCTGATCACAGCCCTAAGCTGCAATAGAGGCCTTATTATTGATTCTACGTTCAGGGCGTAACCCAGCCATTCAGGGCATTTTGCACAAAGTGGGATTTCGTGCCATTCTCCGAGTATATGCTTTTTTCTAAGCTCTCTCATCTTACGATTGTTCCAAATTTTGGATGGGCTTGTATACTTGAGATTGCCAAGGGGCAATGTACCGTTATAATCACGGCAGCATGGAACAACCGTTCCATCCCACAGGACAACTATGCTATGCCATAAATAAGCACAGGGGTAGCGCTTAGGCGTGTGTGCGTGCATGCTGTGTCCCATCCTATGTTCCAGCCTTGTGAGCTCGGTTGCTTCCTCGTTCATTTGTCCAGCCCCTGTGTCAAACCCTTTGTCCAGCACATGGTCAGCACCTAACCTTGTCCATGTCTGGTGGAAACTCTTAATGTCTTTCTCAGTTTGTTTCATCCTAATTAGTTGTAGTTCTGTAACTGGCCTCACAAATCTTCCCGCTTTCTTTAACTTCAGAAATCCGATTACATTTTCCATTACTTGCTCAAATTTCGCCCCACGCCTAACCCTTTCGTACGTCTCTTTTGTATTACCGTCTACCGGAAGAGTTATTCTGTCAAGTTCCGCATCCAACAGCTCCCTCGCAATCTTTGGATTTAACAAAACAGCATTCGTAGACATGCCACAATAGACACCGTTTTCCTTACAAAATCTGACCATTTTCACCAAGTCCGGATGCAGAAGGGGCTCACCTGCAAGATGCAACCATGTGAAAACAATGTGGTGTTTATTTTCTTGGATTATCTTCCTAAAGAGATTAAAGTCGATAAAACCTTTTTTCCGAGTGATTTTGCCGGTTCCGACCGGACACATTATGCAATGGAGATTGCAGTAATTAGTAGTTTCTATCGCAAAGATTCTAGGATAGCCTAAGCAATATTTCATTCTGTTAAGATAGGAAAACTCTCTCTTAACAAAATCCATAATCGGTATAACGCTTGGTATCATGGACATTTTATCGCTCTCGAACAAGAATCTTTATCATTTCTTACAAAGATAGCTAGGTAATATGAAGGCAGGGATTTGATAAGGCGGCTCATACGGGTTTCATTGCCAGCATATGCTTTATCGACTTAACATCGAAGACCCAGCAATATTCGATGCCTTTGATTCTAACGGTATATGCAGGATTATGGTGTTCTAGTAAAGTAGTTATTAGCTTATAATTGCCGGGATCAACTTGTCCGGGGTAACTTTGCCGTCGGTAAATTATGATGTAGCTAACATTCTCTGAACTAAGCTGATCCAGTCTTAGTCCGTTATGTTTATTTGGATGGTAGTAGGGAAAGTAAAAAGTTAGGTCGCCTTTTCTTAGCGATAAAAGTGTTCGTTCATTAATGGACGAAGTAAACCCGGAGGGGAGGGGGGGAATAGCGGTAAAGAAAGGACCATCCTGAAATGATGTTTCAAGATTTACTCTTTTCGAGTGGTAGAACGCGGTTGTTTTCGGACCGTAAATCCAGATGGTAGAATTCAGTGGTGCGTGCTGGTCAACGTAAGCTAGGGCAGGACCCATTCCATTCCCCCACCAACCAACTAGGTAATTATTCGCTGCACCCTTTATTCCCCCGACTAGCTGGTTGTAGTAATCGAGGTAATATGGATGTATAGTAAAGCATTCAAATGCTATTAAACCTACTACTGCAATAGCGGAGAGATAAGCAATCCATCCGAACTCTGGGAAAACCTGTGAGAGATAGTTTACAACACCCCAAAGCCCCGCTCCAGCAAAGATTGAAAGAGCAGGCAGGATGAACATTATTTGTCTCACACCATCACGATATTCGGTGATGGGCAGGCTTAGGATTACTAGCGGGATCAGGACCCAAGAGAAGAGTAATATGCTACTTATCGCGTTAGAATGGAATGCCACTTCTAGCATGCCGACGGCATATAAGGGTAGCAAATACAGTGGTGAAGTCACAATCAGGTTCACCACGTAAAAATCAGGCTTAGGCTTGGATGTCCCTCGATAAAATCCAGCGGCGTGCAGACCCCTAGGGATATTAGTATATGCTCTAACTAACCAAAGCAGGTTAGTCAATGGTTTCCTCCATATAAATGGCCAACAGACATAAAGCACGACCATCCCAATGAGAAGCCAGATGAAGATAAGGCGAAGCGCATGAAGTAACTCATAATTCACAAGCGATGAAAAAACAAGCCAAGGCATAGTTGCTAGCGGATATAGGAAGCCGGTCTCCTTAGATCCTAATGTTAGTCCAAGCAAAATCGCTGAAAGTAATAAGTACCAAAATGACTCCAAAGTGATTGCTCTGTATAAAGACCACGAGGTGAAAAGCCAAAAGGATGCAAGCCCTCCATCTGAAGCCGCCACAGATGATTGGGCTATGAAGTGTGGAGTCAAAGCCAAAATCAACGCTGATAATAGCGCGATTCTGATATCTCCGAAAAGATCTAAAGCGAAAGCATATACAATCACGGAGGATAAAGAGCCTAGGATCACTGGAGGCAACCTCATTGCTACAAGGGAAGAGGAACTAGAGGTTAGGGACGATGCTTCGGTTACCAATAAACCATAGTTTAATTTTCTTAGCCCATATTTAAGCGAAGCTCTAATGAACGTGTAGATTGAATAGCCGAGTCCATAAAGGTACATTAGGACCGGAGGGCGTGGCATAAAGTTCCATGCTTTAGGAGAAAAGTTTAGGGTTACGATGTTCTTTAAGAATATGCAACCACATAGAGGGTAAATCTCTTCCCATGTCATACGTAACTTCTTTGCCGTAAGGAATCTGGGGATGAATGCTATGAGGAACAGGATTAGAGGAATTAACAATTCCCAAACTCTCACGATCTGATCCCCACTACCCTATAGCACCTTGAAGGAATGAATTTGTTCCAGATGTTTCGCCTAATGGTAGTTACCTTTCCTTTGAAGCCCTCTCTCGATATCGCATCATCAATGTCTCCTTTCTTAAATTGCCAAATATGTTCCTTCCTTCTTTTCGGAAGCTCTCTTAGCGCTTTAATGTTCTTTGGAACTGGAAAGAATAAAAGTATCCAATCTGTTTTTGCGAGGTCGCTATTTATTGGAACCGTGATATCTAGTTTATCTCTTGTAACCCTACAAATCTCTTTTATCGCTTCTCTCCAATTTTCTAAGTGTTCAAGCAGTTGATACGCACGAGTTGCCTCGAAAGAATCGTCTTTAAACGGCAAATGTTCTGCCGCAGCTATGATGTTTGAGGCTCCTGTTTTCCTGATGTCCAACCTAACATCTCCCCAAAAATCCTCTCCGCAACCTACGTTCAGCTTTATCTTCTCTAGTGTGCGCGCGCTAATCATCATTTACGCAACCGATGTTAAGTATCATTAATTTACCTATTCTACATCCATCGCTTTCATATGTCCAAAATAGATGGATTTGAATCCATGATAGAGTTGCATAACCCCTTCCCAATGTCTAACCTTTTTTATGTGGTTCCAAATATACTTTTTATCAAAATAGAACCTTGCCCAGCAATCCTTGTAAAGCTTCTTAATGCCCTCACCGTCTAAATCCACCATCCTCAGCATTGGTTTTCTCGCGTCGAATTCATCCCAATTTTCGGGATTAATTAAGAAGTAACCATTCTCTAATGCTTGTTGATAGATTTCTGTGTTAGGATAAGGAATTAATAGGGAGAACTGGGCTTGATTTGGGTCAAGTTCCTTAATCTTCTTTATGGTGTTGTATGCATCTTCCTTAGTCTCCCATGGAAACCCTACCATCAGATTGGCGTGGATAATCATTCCAGCCTCTTTCAAAATCTTTATTGCCCTCTCTATTTGTTCCACTGCGGTTCCTTTCCTAATCAAATCCAACGTTTTTTGGTTGAGGCTTTCTATTCCCAGTTTAACTGTAGACAATCCGCTCCTTCTCAAGAGTTTCATGTCTTCTAAATTCGTTATCTGGCCCGGATGGGTTTGAATAGCCCAAAGAATATCTTTCTTTCCATAGCCTCGGCTCATCATCTCCTTAGCAAACTTTACTCCCCACTTTGTTATGAAGATGTCAGCGTCGTCGAGAACCTCGGTTATTCCGTAGGCATTGTGCATATATTCGTATTCATCGGCAACGTTTTTTGGTGAGCGAAACCTTATTCTTCCGCACCACATGGTTTTTACCCATGCGCAAAACGTGCAAGGATAATTGCAACCTCTCATGCTCATTGTCCAAGCAAATTCCTTTCTATGACGCCAAGCTTCGTAGTAAAGCTTCCAAGGAACGAAGTCTCTATTCACAAATGGTATTTCATCTAAGTTTTCTTTCAATGGAAAATGAAAGTATCTATCTTGGGGCTTCCTCTCAGATAAAAGCTTAACAAGTTCTGTTACTGCCACATCGTAATCTCCGCACGCTACTATAAAGTCGACATTTTCATTTGATAAAGCTTCATTGGGAAGTGCAGTGACATGATCTCCATAGAGGATCGTTATGGCTTTGGCGTTTAGAGCTTTTATCTTCTTACATGTTTCCATGATGCAATTGAAGAGGGGGGTTCTAGTTTCCAATATCACAAATTCAGCTTCGCTTATGCTTCTCTCTATATCGTCCCAACCTAAGCTCATTGTTGGGCAGTCCAGAAATTCGACATCAAATCCGCTCTCTTTAAGAAGGGTGCATCCACTAGCTGCTAGGTAAGGATAGATTATGCTTGAACGAACTTTCATATATTTAAAGAATCTGTATTGGCTAATGTTCGGAAATGCACTATGGGGCGATGGTGGAAAGAGCCATAATACTTTCATCCCTTTATCAGCCCCCAAATCAATCCACTTATGTAGGAAACATAATGCAACATTAAACCTATCAAGAAATAAATAGTGCTTCTTATCGTTGGACTTATAAATCTTGGTCCTCCTCTTTTGAATCCGTAACGCCTTATCATCTTTCCACGTCCAGTACCATAATAAAACATCTTCTTAGCGTAAGGAATGAACAAGGGAGCCCTGTTATGATGAACTACCGCTAAAGGAGTATAAACAAGTTTGAAGTTGAGACTTTCTATATTATCTAACAACGCATTTTCCTCACATGGAACTATGTCTGGAAATCCACCCGCCAAGTCAAAGGCATCCCTTTTTATGACAAGGTTGCATGAATGCAGTTCGCTTTCATCAGTGAATCTAGTTTCTCCTTTTGCCACATATCTGCTACTGCTTTTCCAAGTAGCTATAGAACTAAAGAGTATTTTATCCGCTATAACTTCTCTTAACGACGTGTTTGGCATCAATACACTCGGGCCACCAACTGCTCCTACTGAAACATCCTTGAAGGGTTTAAGGAGTTCATGCAACCAACTATCCGTTGCAACGGCATCGTCATCAATGAATACGAGAAAATTCCCTTTGCTATTTTTTACCGCATTATTTCTTGAAGAGGTTTTGCCTAGTTCTTCAGTAACTATTATTTCAGCTTCCTCATCTAAACCAGCAAAAGTGATCGATTTTTTAACGCTCTGGAGACAACGTTCTATTATTTCTGACCCTCTATTTTTATCATGGGCTATAATTATCGAAGCTTTTACACTCATTTTCTAAACATCAATCCACCGTTCAAAAGGCGCGAATAGAACTATTGAGTAGGCGCATATATCAACCGTCACTTTAGGCCTCAGATATTTTCATGTAGCATCAACATACGCTTTAACGCACCACGCCCCCTGCTGAAAGCTATGGTAAACAGGATTTTCACAAACTCTAAGACCACTTCCCAGCCTAATTTCGACTTGCCCTCGCTCCTTTCCTTGAACATTATTGGATATTCCACTATCTTAAGGCCCGCTTCCACACATCTATATAGAGCCTCGACCTGAAAAGCATAGCCATCTGACTTAACGCCGTTTAAGTCAATGGATCTTAATGCTCTAACGCGATAAGCACGAAAACCACTTGTCATATCACTGACTTTAACACCAGTCAGCGTCCTAGCTAAGAAGTTAGCTACCATACTAATCGTCCGTCTTGTAACAGGCCAACTCTTTATGCCGCCACGTTGCGTATACCTTGATCCCACGACCACATCAAAGCCTTCACTTAGCTTTTTAATTAGGCTCGGAATATACGCCGGCTTATGGGATAAATCTGCATCCATCTCGAAAACCACATCCGCATCAAGGCTCTCCAAGATTGTTTGAAATGCTTTACGATAGGCGCTTCCTATCCCCAATTTAGCTGGCCTATTAATCGCCATTACATTACCATACACCTTAGCCAGTTTCTCTACAACCTCACCAGTTCCATCGGGGCTATTGTCATCAACAACTATCACATCGCCCTCAAGGCAGTGATTGGATAACACAATCTCTATCTCAGGTATCAGTCTCTGAATGTTTTCACACTCATTGTATGTGGGAATTACGACACAAACCCTCATTTTAGGCCTTCTTTAAATAATACTTCTCATTTGAATGCGAAGGAAGATTGGAATTAGACCAGCGGTCTTTCGGGCGACAAGTTAGAGCATTTAATATGTATACTTCTTGATTAAGTCCATAAATTGGGTAGCGGTTTTGTCCCAACTGAAGTTAAAAGACCACTTGTAAGCATTTTCTGAGAGGCTTTTCCTTAGCGCCTCATCAGTTAGAATTTTTGTGATGGCATTTGCTAATGCTTTTACATCTCTATAAGGAGTCAATAACCCTGTTATACCATTCAGGACCGCGTCTCTTAACCCCGGAACATCATAAGCTATTGCTGGTGTTCTGCACGCAGCACCTTCCAAAATTGGCAAGCCAAATCCCTCTCTTACTGACGTGTAAACCAAAACTTGAACATGGCTTAGTAACACAAGTTTTTCCATTTTTGATATGGGACCTAAAAAAACTACATTGTCTTGTAACGCAAGCTTTGTGATCCATCGTTTAAGTTCGGCTATACTTTTTCCCTTACTCTTACTCGCTAACATTAGTTTTACTTCAGGCAGTTGCTTTGCTACATACTTGATAGACTTTAGTAGGTCGTTAACCCTTTTGTACTTTTTTAACCATCCTACATAGGCAATGAGTGGATCATTGCGTTTGTCTTTTGATGGTTTATAGCATTCGTGGTCTATGCCTTGTGAAACTATATGAATGTTCTTAGCGGGTATGCCAGCATCAATCAAACTATCCTTACTGCTTTTTGAAACTGTTACAATAGGTATCTCATTGTAGGTTCTCAACATTCTTAGTTCCAGAAAATATCCTAGTGTAGCTACAGGCAGAGGTAATTCATAAAACAATATTTCTCGAGCCAATTGGTGTATTAAAGCTATTTTAGGCTCTTTTAGATAGCGAGGCGTGAAAAAAGGTATGGTATTTATCTCGTCTATAGCGATGTCTATTTTACCCTTGAAAATCTTTTCATATACTTTCTTTGCTTTTAAATAAACAGTGTATCTTCCGCCACTCCTCAACACTTCAACCCCGTCTATTTCGTCTCGGTCCATGGCGCCATTGAATTTAGCACACATCAATGTTACTTCATGGCCCAACTTAACCCATCTTCTTGCTACTTCTTGGGTGAAAACCTCTGAGCCGCCAGCGCCCGGATGTTTTGCATCCATGTAATTCATGATTAATATTCTAAGGCTTTCCATCTACAAGCCACGCAAATAACTTACTCAGCATGAATTATCAGAGAATTCAGCACTGTTTTTACGATTCCACTTAGTAAACGATTCCTTGGCGTAATGCCATGCTATCCCAAGTAATCTTTTTTTATTAATGAACCTAAGGAGGGTGCCAAACTTCTTTGGTTGCAGATAAAAACTGAGGTATCCTTTTAGTTGAAGATGTTTTAGCTTAGATATCGGTAGTTGCTCAAGCTCCATAGCCTTGCTAAGTTGAAGACTGTAATCACTGTAATCTTTGGATAACAAACGTAAGCCGCCTATTCCTTTTTCAGCCATTTGCTCCACCTCGGTGCCTGGAATAGGCGTCATAATACTGAATGTTGTCATATCAGCGTTCAATTCTTTTGCAAAACTTATAGTCTCTTTTGCGGTTTCTTCTGTTTCATAAGGGTGTCCTAGAATGAAGAAGGTGCGTACGAACAATCCTACTTCCTTTGCCCATCTGATCGCATTTCTTGCTTGCCCTTTGGTTATTCCTTTCTTTATAATTTTCAATGTATTTTCGTTTCCTGACTCTACCCCAAAGCCGATGGAGACACACCCAGCTTCCTTGATTTTCTTCAACAAATCTTGATCTACAGAAGTTACACGTGTTTCACAGATCCATTCAATTTTTCGGCTGTATTCTCTTCGGATGAATTCATCTAAAAATTCTGTTATTCTTTTTCTGTTTAACGTAAACGTGTCATCTTGGAAAGTGATTTTTCTACACTTAAATTTCGAGATAAGATAATCTACTTCATCCAAAAGGTTAGTAGCACTTCTGAACCTAACTTTTTTGCCATACAAGGGTTGACAAAAGATACATCCAAAAGGGCAGCCTCTTGCTGTAACCATAGGATACAACGTGTTTTCATTCGTTTTGAACAGCTCCCAAGCCGGAAAAAGCAAGGAATCTAGATCTTCTATTAACTGTCTTGGCTTATTGCGAATGATTTCGCCATTGCTTCTGTAGGTTATTCCTTGAACATTGCGAAGTCTTTGAAGGTTTCCCGATTCAACAACACTAACTATGTCGCGGAGGGTGTATTCTCCCTCACCTTCAACAGCGATATCGTAGTTTTCGTTCTCCCTCAATGTTCGAGCAGGAACCGCGGTGGGATGTGGTCCTCCAACAATTGTTATGATCTCGGGGTCAAATGCCTTGATAAAATTTCCGATATGGGATGCTGAACGAAAATCTTCTGTAACCATTGTTATGCCGACTATGTCTGGCTTATATCTTTTGACCCTTTCACAAACATCTTTAAAGTCTATGCCTTCAAATTTTGCATCAATAACTTCGCATTTAAATCCTGCCTGAAGCAAACTCGCCGCTAAGTATCCTAGACCTAAATGTGGCGCCCATTTTTCATAGGTTCCCTCAGACTTGGGATCTAAAGGCGGATTAATCAATGCCGTCTTTACCATTATACTTCGATCCTCGGCTCTTTGTAGTGATGCTTCAAATATTCAACCTAACCCAGACCATGACCGTTTCGCAACCACAATGAAACCAGTCGAAGAAACCCATTCCTCCCCTATCCCTAAACTTTATTTCAACAGGAGACTCCACAATATTATAACCCATTCTACAGCACAAGGCTAATTGCTCGATCTCTGCCGCATATCTAGTTGTAGTAAGTCGAGAAAAAATCCTCTCTAACACGTCTCGCCTATAAAGATGAAGCCCCGCCTCATGACCAATAGGAACTATGAAACACCGAACAAAGAAATAATAAATACGAGATAGCATACGCCTAAGACCAGAACTCCTGACAACAGATCCTTGGAGTTTTGTAGAAGCCACCACAACATCAGCACTAGTCTTCTCATATATTTCTAGAAACTCCGGTATATGGTTAGGACTGATCTCTAAATCCGAATCAAAAAAGACTATGCATCTTCCCATCGATGCTTTAAATCCCTCCATAACTGCATATCCCTTTCCTTGGTTCTTCGGGTAGCTAATGCCCCTTATACACTGGCACTCTTTCGACGCCCTCAGAATCTCTTCGAGGGTTGAATCCGTCGAACCATCATTCACCGCTATGATTTCATAGTTGTAGCCTGATCCATCCAGCACCGAGGCCGTAAGCAAAAGATTCTCGTAAATATGTTCTTGTTCGTTGTAGCAAGGCATTACGACGGAAAGGAGGGTCACAGTTTCACGAAATACCTTTTTTTGATGTGTGTGCACGTGCGCGTCGATACCACTTTATGTATCGCTTCAATCCCGCTCGGGTGGTAAACTTGGGCTCCCAGCCCAATTCATACCTAGCCTTAGATGTATCGAACTCAGTGTGCGCAATGTCTCCCTGTAATGGAGGCCGAATCTGCACTGGAATCTGAAATCCTATCTCCTCGCTAATAAGCTGAACCAGCTCTTTGAGAGTAACCATGTCAGGCCCACCAATGTTAAATATACCTCTCACTTGCTTCTCGGCTGAAAGCTTTAACGCAGTAGCCGCATCATCCACGTAAAGAAACTGAATCTTTTGCAAACCACCAAAGAGAGTTATAGGTTGCTTCTGACAAAATTTCTTAAGAAAAGTGCAAATCACACCATGATCTCCGGTAGGACCATATACATTGGTGAAACGCATGATCGTCGCTGGAACACCATAAAGCTGGTTATATGTACGACAGTAGTACTCCCCAGCCCACTTATTTATACCGTAAGGCGACGTAGGGCTTGGAGGACAATCTTCAGGGGTAGGAACTATCTTTGCATTCCCGAAGATGGCAGAGGAGGAGGCGTAAATCACGTGAGGTGGCGGGTTCAGATTTCGAGCTGCCTCAAGCACGTTTAAAGTGCCTAATGTATGCAAAAGTAGGTCTTTCACAGGCTCTTGTAGACTCCACCTAAAATTAACCTTGCCTGCCATGTGATAAATCGTGTCTGGTGAGAGATCGGAAATGAGCTTCCTTGTTTCTAACTGATCTGTAACATCGAGAAAGTATTCTGATTGAACTGATTCTTCCCTCGGATTAGATAAGCGCACGTCCGCTATATGCACTTCATGACTAAGGGCGATAAGCTTCCTCAGTCGCCTTCCGATAAATCCGTTTCCACCTGTTATTAGGATACGCATATAGTTAATGACCGCCTGTTAAACTCTAGAGTAGTTGGCTTCGCAAATGTTCGCTCTATTACTGTAAAACAGATCGAAGCTGCTCTGTGACATAGTGAACCTCCGTTCTAGTCATCGCGGAGTACATAGGAAGACAAAATTGACGTGGAAGAAACTGTTCGGCAATAGGATAACCATTAACACCTGCGTATCTGCTGTAGAAGGCCGTCCGATGCAAGGGGGGCCAGAAAACACGCATGCCACAAGAAACTCCTCGTTCAGCCAACCTCTTTTTGATCTCATCTGAGGAGAGCGGGGAATCCGATCGAACCAAGGAAACGTACTTGTAATAGTTGTGTTTTGCATAAGGCCTCTCACATGGAAGTTCGATTTGCGAGACGTCACTCAAGAGCCGACCATATTCCTCAGCTAACTTCCGCCTCCAACGAATCCACTCATCGAGGTGTCCCAATTGAACGATGCCAATCGCAGCATTGACATCACTCATCCTGAAGTTAAAGCCGTCAACAGCTATGTCGCTTGTATAAAGAGTGCGTCGTCCCTGGTTTACGATT
>Ga0209636_10002286_pt1 | contig 19529 bp, 14 predicted proteins | sample DeeMarSWOR152_54_FD_187464 | JGI IMG/M metagenome (GOLD analysis project Ga0209636, IMG submission 187464) | Marine sediment microbial communities from White Oak River estuary, North Carolina - WOR-1-52-54 (SPAdes) (version 2) | ecosystem: Environmental > Aquatic > Marine > Intertidal zone >... | reverse complement strand
TGGCATACGCACGCCCGCGCCAATAAACACATACTCGAAGTCGGAACACAATAAAGACCTGGTGACGCTGGAAAAGAGGATGCCTGCAATATACAAGAAACTGGATGCCTATCAGAATCGTCTTGAGAAACACTACGCGGACATGCAGGATATCGAATTCACAATCGAAACCGGTACGCTCTACATGCTCCAAACAAGGGTCGGCAAGCGGAACGGACCGGCCGCGGTCAAGATGGCCGTGGACATGTTGAGGGAGAAACTGATATCTAAGGAAGAGGCAGTGATGCGCGTCACACCCCAGCAGTTGGATGAATTACTTCATCCCATGGTCGACCCAAAGGCAGAACTGGCAAAGAAACCAATTGCCAAAGGTCTGCCTGCTGGACCTGGCGGCGCCACCGGACAGATCGTTTTTTCCTCAAGCGATGCAGTCGATTGGACAAAACAGGGTAAGCAGGTCATTCTCGTACGTGAAGAGACAAACCCAGAAGATGTAGAGGGTATGAGAGCCGCACGCGCTATTCTGACGGCGCGTGGTGGTATGACCTCACATGCTGCACTGGTTGCTCGCGGATGGGGAAAATGTTGCATTGTCGGGTGCGGCGCTCTTCGTATCAACTATGAAAAGAAGGAAGTTGCAGCTGACGGCAAGTCTTACAAGGAAGGCGATTGGATAACGCTCAATGGTACCAAGGGCAATGTCTACGAAGGCGAATTACCGATGATGGAATCAGCTGAGGAGAATGTGCTATTACATGAATACCTCAAAGTATGCGATTCTGTACGCAAGCTGGGTGTGCGTGCCAATGCCGACACGCCCGAGGATGCAAAGCGCGCAAGAAGTTTCGGTGCTCAGGGCATCGGCTTGATGCGTACTGAACATATGTTTTACGGTAAGGGCTCTGAGGAACCTCTGTTCAGATTGCGTAAAATGATCGTTTCCAAAACCCCTGAGGAGAGAAGCAAAGCACTAGAGGAATTGTACCCGTATGTTAAGAAAGATATCAAGGGCGTTCTTGAGGCAATGGACGGCTTGCCAGTTGTCATGCGTCTGCTCGATCCACCCTTGCATGAATTTGTGCCGCGCGAAAAGGGTAGACTAGAAGAACTTGCCCATGATCTTAGTATCTCAATGGAAGAACTAGTCCAGCGTGCCGAAGGTTTACATGAATCAAACCCTATGATGGGTCACCGCGGTGTCCGTCTCGGCGTTACCTATCCGGAAATCAGTTCCATGCAGATACGCGCGATTCTCGAGGCGGCTGCCGAGTTAGTTAAGGAAGGGAAGGATCCCTACCCGGAAATAATGGTGCCGGTTGTTGCTGAAGCTAAGGAATTGCAGAGTCAGAAAGAAATTGTGGATAGAATCTATAGGGAAGTGCTGGCAAAATATGGCCTCAAAAAGCTCAGATATATGTACGGCACGATGATTGAAATTCCCAGGGCCTGCATAGTTGCCGATCAAATCGCACAGACCGCGGAATTTTTCTCCTACGGCACTAATGATTTAACCCAGATGGGCTTTGGATTTTCTCGTGATGATATCGGTGGGTTCCTCGCTGATTACATCAAAAAGGGCATACTACCTGAAGATCCATTTCAGAGTATTGATCAATCCGGGATTGGCGAGTTGATAAGAATCGGTATTGATAAGGGACGCAAGACAAGTCCGAATTTGGAGATCGGGATCTGTGGTGAACATGGTGGTGACCCGCGCTCTGTGCACTTCTGCCATCGTGTGGGTATGAATTATGTCTCCTGTTCGCCATTCCGTGTACCTATTGCGCGCCTTGCAGCAGCACAAGCAGCTTTGCTCTATAAGAGCAAGAAAAAGACCGGTAAAAAGAAAAAGAAGAAAGCAGTACGATAGAGGTGGGCACATGCTAAAGCCAGTGAGCGAGCCTACCTTGTTATTTAAGATCTACCGGTGGGTTTGGAATACTTCCAGGCAATCGGTTTTATTATCTTCGGCAAGAAATACAAAATGAATCATGGAATATCAACCGTGTGAAAATCCTACCCAAGCCGCGCTTAGGTAATAACGAAAAAAAGATTTCGTAAAGAGAATCGCGGAAGTACGTCAGTGAATGATCTTGATAATCGCCGGCAGTAATCGCTACTTGTTGGCCAGCATTGCTACTTATTGGCTAGCTTCGACTTGAGTTCCTTGAGTAACTCTACTGCTTCATCGAATCTGCCAGTATCGATGAGCTTACACACCCTGGATTTGTATTCGATCCTGATTGCACCATCTTTCGAAGACCCAAGGCTTTCGATATCGAATTCATGCATCCCTTCTGTCCGGAACTCCCGTACTGGTTTCAGCTCATCAGGATCTTCATGGATATTTTCTGGCTCGGTACTGTCAGCTGAAGAAGGACTTAGTTCCCTCACCTCGATATCGCTCGGCTTCTGCTCCACGCTTTCCTTCGATTCTTTGTTTTCTAGAATGACATCAAAGACAGATTTGATCTTTTTCTCTTTTTTCAGTTTCTCGATAATATCCATAGCATCACCTCAAGACATTAGGTTTCTATCTTACCCTCTTTGTACAGACGGATCGCTTCCCTTGCTTCCTGATTGGCAGGGTCAATCTCTAATGCCTGGTTATATGCCTTAATCGCTTCATCGAATTTTTCTAGTTCAAGAAAAGCTTTACCAAGATTGACATAAGCGAGAGCGTTGTTCACGTTTTTCTTGACGGATTCTTCAAAAGACAAAACTGCTTCATCCAGCCTCTTCATCTTAAGAAACAGTAATCCCAGATTGTTGTGCAATTCAGAATAATCGGGTTCTAATTCCAACGCAACAAGGTAAGAATTCTTCGAATCATCATACCGGCCTAGTTCGGCAAGAATCAAACCCATCAGATTAAGATATTCAGCAGTCTTGTCAATCTCAATCGCCTTTTCAATTTCATTAAGAGCTAGCTCGTAGTTTCCGCGGTAGTAGTAAAGAGTCGCCCGGTCGAAATGATCTAACGCCGTCTTCTTCCTACTGAGCTCCTGTTCTTTCTCGAACCTCTGCGCTTCCTTCTGTAAGAAAGTTCGCATGCTCTCCAGAATGTCTTTCGTGTGTTCGGAGAGCTTAGTCTGGCGCTCAAGCGAATCCTTGAAATTATGAGCTATTTCTGCGGTCATATCGCCGACACGGTTTTTCACATCATCAAATTTGTCCGTGAGCTTGGCAACATCACCGAGAGTCTTGTCATATTGCGCTGCAACTGCACCTATCTGATTCCGGGTCTCCGTAGTCATTTCACCAACAACCTTGGTCATTGATTCACTGACCTCTTCCACACTCCGCCTCATACCTTCAGCCAAACCTGCAATCTTACTCAGAGATTCAACATAATTACTATTCAGACTACTCATCATCCCCGTGATCGTCTCCACACTTGCCGAGGATTTAATGAACAGATCTCTGACCTTCACAAGGTCACCCTGCAAACCTCCTAGCGCCGAAACCTGGTCTGTTTTAAGATTCACTACTTCATTCTTCACGCCGTCAATATATTTCCTCATCTCATCCTTAAACGCATCGGCTGTGCTCGATGCCTCAAACCGTAATTCATTTATCATGTTCTTCATTAAATCATCAATGCTACTTATCTTATCGATCAAAGCATGACCTCGCGTACCTTCAGCCTCCGACATTTCGGATAATAATTTGCTGAAATCATCGAATTTGCCGGCTATGCGGTTGACCGCCTCAGTATTCTGCACTTGCATCTTGGTCAGTTCATCCTTGAGTCGATCACCCATACTATTGATTCCCGTCAACATATCATCCGTCAGTCGCATATTAGTAGTATTGAATTCGGAAAACTTATCCTGGAGCGAAAGCGCAACGGATTTCAATGTTTCACCTTGTTTTTCCGCTGCGTCTACAACAGCCGTCAACCCATTCGACACGCTTGTACTCGCATCCTGCAAACCTGTCTTCAAGTCTTCAAACTTGTTATTGAACGCTTCCTGTAATTTGTCGAAACCCAGTATCATGACCTCGATTTGTTTCTTTTGTACGTCAAGACGACTCAATATCCCCTCAAGCAATTTATCCATTGTCTGTGAGACACTATCGCGCATAGCCTCGGCGCGTTGGAATATCTCTTCCTTAATCTCCTTGACACCTTTCTTATAATCATCAATGAGTACACCCGTCTTCATGTTGGAAGAGAGGAGCGAGCATAGTTTCGTAGCACTGTCGTAGACCATGCATTCGTTCTTTAGGCAATCAAGTAATTCGATATCTTCATCCACCTTCTTGCCATCGTCACTGTAAACATCTCTCCTCTTAATCAGAAAGGGGCATTTCATCAGATCCTCCCTTCAACAAAATACATGCCCTTTGTTGATCTCTTGGCTTGCGCAAGTTTCTCAAAATTGTTAATACGCTGTTCTGCACCCTCAACACCAGATTGTCTCAATGCCAAGGCTGCTGCGCCAAATGAACCCATCGCTTCATAAACATCCGCATATGTTTCTGCGGTTTCTCTATCGAGAGGTAAGGTTTTCACTATTTCCAGAGCATCAATAGGCCGTTTCTTTTTTAAACACAGTCGCGCCTTAAGCAATGTCTGCCTTCTCGCTACTATTGCATCTGCAGGTTCAAACTTCATTTCCTTTTCGGCTTCTTTTGCTTTACCCATGACCAAATACAAATGGGCTCTTTCTAGCCTAGTCTCTTCGTCTCCACCTTGTAACATTCCTATCTTTTCTTTGTAATAGTCTTCCCTGGCCTTTTTGATCAGACGATATATGGCCTTACGGTCCTTACTCCTACCCAGGAGTTCCGAAAACAACTGAATCGCCTTCTCGGTCGCACCAGATTCATGCAAGAGTTGACCTTGCCTAAGAATAATGTCTTCACGTTCGGGCATCAAGTGTACGGCTCGTTCGATCGCTCCTATTGCGGAATCATACCTATTCTGAGTCGCATAGATCCTACTCTGCAATAGATATGCATCTCCAATATTAGGATTTTTCTTGAGAGCATTCTCTAGTCGGTCTGCTACTGCATCGGCGTATGAAGGATTATTGGTATACAACTCTTCAAACACATCAATAGATTCCTTGATATAACCACTATCCGTATAGAGGTCGCCGAGATACAATAACATCTCCGGCGTTTTTTTCTTGCAGGCGTTTACGGTACTAATAACATTTGTCGTTTCCGTCGGCGTCAGCTCGACCAGCTTCTTATAAACCTCCATCGCCTTGTCATGACTCCCCTCGTCGATAAAAATGCGGGCGAGAAAGTAATATGACGGAATATTGTGACAATCCGCCTGTAAGACACGGCTGATATAGCTCTTGATATATTTACTCTCACCAACATTCAAATCATATATCTCCTCTAGCAGAACCAGAGTATCTTCCCAGTCATGGTAGCGAAAGTAAACATCCGCCAACCCCTTGCGAGACCCTATGTCCTTTGGATTATCTGCACAAATTTTTCTGATTTCAGCGATAACTGGTTCACGGTATGACTTGTCCTGCGTTTGAGCCTCAACAAAAAGAGGTATTGCCGAGTCCTTGAGGTCCGCAAGGTAGTAGATTTTCGCTAGTGAAAAATTTAATAACGGACTTGACATTTTTTGCTGTAGGCGTTCGAAGAGTGGTATGACTTTGCGTACTAACGACCCATCTAATTCCACTGCCTGCGCAAGATTATTGATCGCGTCATCGTTTTTCTTAAGGCTCAGCTCGATGATGCCCAGTGCGAACAAGATCTTCGGATGAGCTACCGCTCTTTTGGAAAGTGACTTCAATTCGGCAAGAACGTGGCCTGCACGCGCTGGAAGAATCTTCGCCGTCAACAAATATTCATCTACTGCCTCATCGATACGATCTGCCTTGCTCAATGCCCTCCCCCGTGCAAAATGAGCCGGCACATTACTCTTATCCGTCTTGAGAATTTCATCCAAATATTCGATAACCTCAGAAGAATAATCCTCGTCTCCCTCCAACGATATCATGAGCGGCCTAACCGCCTCACTCAATTTGCCCACCTTGACTAAGGATTGCCCAAGTTTGAGGTTAAAGTATTGCGCATCTTTATCAAAAACCTCTATTGCCCGACGCGACTCCTCAATTGCTCTATCCCATAGACCACGGTTGAAGAACGTCTCCACGAGCAGCGTTCTCGCCTCACGGTCTTTAGGAAATGCCTTTATGGCATCGTAGAACTCATTAATGATCTCAAAGAAAGCCTGAGGATCAACCATCTGTGCCGTCTTGAAGAATTGGGTCGCAATCTCCATCTCCCCTTCGCTGATAAAAGCCCGGGCAGCTGTTAATAATAAGGGGACAGCATCCGGTCGTTCTTTGATTACCTCGATCAGCGCTCTTTTTGTCACATCCCTCTTGTCTTCCTTTTTAAAGCACTGCTCAAAACTGTTGACCGCCTTCCTGTAGGATCCGATATATGCGTAGGCTCTGGCCAGAGCCAGTTCACTCAGATAAGGGTCTTCCTTTTTATACTTTTTATAGAACGGCTCTATCTTGGCAAACCGCGCTGGTTCTTTGCTTAAGACAAGGTCGAATGATGGAAACAGATGAACCGTTTTCTCGGGATCTACTTTCAGAAAATCATGAAGTACTTGCAGGGCTTTATCGATTTTCCCGAGCATAACCAGACTGCTCGCTAGCAGGTTGATATAGTCAACATCTTCAGGATTTGCGGCACTGATCTCCTCGGCTGCCGCACTCACCCGCTCATATTCTCCCTTGTCGATTAGTCTCTGGAATATTAAGAGCGCGCTCTCACGGTCACCCTTGCGCGCATAGCATTGTCCCAGCAGGAAAAGTGCTTTCGTGTTTTCAAAATCCTTATTCAGGATCGTGTTGAGGTTTAGAATATATTCATTCAAGAGCCCAGGGTCCAATCTGTAGACTGATTCTATTATACTAACGGCAGCATCTATATCATTGTGCTTCAAGTAGAGATTGACTAATCCTTGGATGACAAAAGGATCATTTTGCTTCATGTCAAAGGCTTTCCTGTATCGCTCCAGCACCGAATCGTATTGATCTGGGTCTATGTCGAATATTTTATCAAGTTCACTCACTGCCAACGGGATTCTCTTCGCACGCAAATAAGCATCAGCCAGGGTGTACAAGATTTTCAGATCCTTGGGATTAACAACTTCTAGTTTTCTGAGGTCCTTGATAACCGCGTCTATATCCTTCGTGTCTTTCTCAAGCATATGCTGCAATTGCTCAATCGAGGTGTCCAGATCACCTTTGGTTATGTACAAATCGGTCAACATCTGGGTATATGCAGGTTGAAGCTCTGCTGGCGGTTTTATTGCGGATAATAGACTGATCAGCTCTTCAGATATCTCGGGGAATTTTTCAAAAATGCGTTGCGTCTGAGTCAACGCGTCCTCAAAGGCATCGTTCACCAATTGTACCTTTAGCAATAGCATTGCGGCATGCGGGTCATTATACCGTTCCCGGCCCAAGATTCGTGCCCAGTTAAGAAAATGTTTTTTGAAAACGTCTATTGCCATCAGGGTTTCGACCGATGCTGCCGCATCTTCCCCGGCGCCCAAGAAGAACTGCAGAGAGGCTAGAATGATTATATTATCGAAATCCTGTTTAAGAATAATATTCTTGTCCTCAACACCTTGCTTTAGTTTTTCATATTTCTTTACGAGCAGATTGATTTCATGCTCCTTCAATGCCGAAAGCACTTTAGTTATCTCTTCGTACTTCTGCTGCTTGGTATACAATTGAATCAGGAACTCGCCGGCATCGATCGATGTGTGACGATAGAATAACTCAGAAAGCTGAGCGATAATCTCATCGTCCCGAGAAGGTACAATATTGTAGAGCCGACGCAAAAGGTCGACTGCGCGCGTCCGTTCTTCTATATCATAATAGAGGCGGGCAAGTTCTTGGAAGAGATCGAAAGATTCATTATCTTCGGTCAAATTTTCTTCGAGAACTTTGATCGCGGCGTCCCTCTTATCCTCTCTAAGGTATTCTTGTGCCTTCAACAAGGCCTTTTCGGGATCCTTCACATTGAATATATCAAACACCCTTCACCCTCTTCTGTAGCTCATCTTTCTTGATTGCTAAAGCAGATACTACTGAATGAACCGGTTCACTGCCTGAGGCAAGAAGAATTCCGGTAACGAGATAATCAAGCCAGGCTGCCATTTCTGAACAACTCACCAAACCCAATTCCTTCATTATACCAAGACGAAAGGAAAAGCTGATCAAAATACCCAAGGCCGTGCTCACAATCCAGGCGTATAACCTTCTAGGGCGGGCAGGTATGAGATAGAGTATCTTTTCGGTCACCCTCTCTATGATCAGGGATAACCCCAAAACAATCAACAATACCTTACCCATCACGCCTCCTTTTAGAATTAAGTCTTCTTGAAATCAGAAAGTCTTGGCAATCGAAAAAATGCTCTTCAGTTGTTCATCTGTTTTCCGTAGACGCGCCGATAGGGTTTTCGTGAAAATCCACAGTAGTTTGTAAGCAATATCTGTCTGCTGCTCAAGCAGCTTGCGAAAGTCCTCTTTACCGATATACAAAAGCATACCATCATCATTGGCAATCGCCGAGGCAGAGCGCGGTGCGTCGTCGATCAGTGCCATCTCACCGAAATACTCACCCTCACGTAATATCGTCAATGCCTCCTCGCCAACGCCTGGTACCAAAGTTGATATTCGGACACTTCCCGTGACAATGAGATAGAATGCGTCACCGATGTCACCTTCCCTGAATACTATTTCATTCTTCTTCATCTTTTTTTCCTTCGAAATCGACAGTACTCTCTCCATCTCACGCGGTGTCAACTCGCGAAACAGATATACTTGGCTTAATGCATCCTTTTCTTTCACCTCGCCTCCGAAGCGAGTCGACATCTCTCTCCCCTTTTCATGGAGATGGGTTCCCTTGCAGCCAAGACCAATCCAACAGAAGCCTCGCTAAATACACTAATGACCTGGATCTTGCCGATGTTGAAATCCGGCATATCCTTACCACCAACATTTCTTTCCTGATAAACATCAAAAACATCACCTACCGCAATACCTGCCTGCTCACCTTGGTCAATAAATGCGAAGATATGCGGCGGTGTCAACTTTCTCTCGGTCTTAACTTCGACCACGTAGCCTTCGATTTCTTTGGTGGTAGGAATCAATTCAACCTTCTCTGGCGCCAGAACAGGCTCGTAGGGTGTTACAAAATCACCTTCCTTGATGATGTCATACGAGGCGATGACCTTACACCGCGATCCTTCCTCTCCGACCGCCTCGACCGACGCTTTACCGAGGACAATGATTTCTTTACCCAATTTCTTGCCTGTTTTTGGATGAGTAATGACATTACCCGGACGATAGATTGTCAGTTTACTATCTATTTCAATGCCTTCGGCACGGTCGATATAGATTTTCTTGAAGCTAGTAATGACCTTTTGATCTACTGGCTCAGTACCGATGATTTTTCCCCAATAGGGCATATCCTCATCAACGATAAATCCAGCGCGATGCACAATTTCCTCGCTGAAGATGTGTTCTTTGCCTTTGACAACCGATATAACCTCGGTAGTGGGTTCAAGCGCTGATGGTATCGTGGTAACCTCTTCCTCAGGCACATATACTGGCACTTCCTCAGGCATCTCTTCGGGTACCTCGGCAAGCGCCTCTTCAGGTGATGGAGGTATGACAAAAACCTGCTCCGGATAAATCCAGTGAGGATCTGCTATGTTCGTTAAATTGGCCCGCCAAATATATGGCCAGAGAAAAGGATTTTGATAGTAGAACCCAGCAATATCCCATAACGTATCACCTTCTTTGACCATATGTGTTGTCTCCTGCGCAAAAATCGAGACGAACACCAACAGTATCACCAATTTTTTCATAACTTCCTCCTTATTTCGGTAAGAAAATACTCAGTGCTAACTGCTCAACATGAATTTTTTGTCTGTTCAAAGGTCTTTGCCGCATGCCCAAGCAAAATAAATCTCCCTGCGACAAGTCAACATCCGCCATTGCCCCACCTTCCTAATAATGTCCTGATCTTGATTACCTGATCACCCATTCTGAATACACGTGCGACCCTGGGACCGATCCCCGAAGTTATTTCATAGACGATCGTGTTTGCTTTGACCGCGCATTCTTCTGCCAAAATCTCAGCGTCACCATCCTGTCCAAATAGAGTTACGATATCTCCAACCTGAACATACGGCATATCGGTTATATCCACCATAATAAGATCCATGCAGACAGTCCCAACAATCGGTGCACGCCTTCCACGAATAAGGACATCTCCTTTGTTGGAAAGAAGTCGAGGATAACCATCACCATAGCCAACGCTAACTGTGGCGATCGTGCTACGTTTCTTTGTTGCAAAGGTGTGACCGTAACTGATCGGCGTCTGCGGTTCGACGGTTCGTATGTTCACGACCCTTGATTTTAGGGCCATAATAGGTTTAAACTCACCCCCATAGACTATTTTCGGGGATGATCGTAAACCATACAAAGCGATACCCGGCCGCACAAGACTGTAATGTGAATCAGGCCACTTGAATATCCCCGATGAATTCGCGAGATGTACCGATCCAATGTCGATGTTCTGCGGTTTTAGATTACTGATAATACCCTTAAACTGCTCGATCTGTCTTTTCGTGAATGATCCGTCGGCGTCGGCCAGAGGGAAGTGAGAGAATACACCGTCGATCTTTATACGAGGCGATGAAGCTATCGCTTCGATCGCCTTCTCTGCCTCGTCGATTGAAAAACCAGTCCTGGTCATACCCGTATCAATTTCAATATGGACAAGATATGGTCGGTCAAAATTTTTCAACTTCTCATCCAAGGTTTTGAAAAAACCGAATTCGGATACTGTCGGTATGATATCATACTCGAGTATCAGGTCAATCTGGCTATAGAGAATAGGACTGAGAACGAGTATCTTCGATTTAATACCGGCCTCTCTCAATTCAATACCCTCTTCGACACCAGCCACACCGAACATGTGGATGCCTTGTGATTCCAGTACGTGCGCAACTTCTATCGCGCCATGGCCGTAGGCATCGGCTTTTATCGCAGCCATGATCTTGGCCTGACCAACTGTTTTTTTCACGATTTGATAGTTATCTACTAAACGATGGAGTGCAATTTCTGCCCAGACACGTCCCTCTGATGTGTTCATTAACATAAATATATATATATATCTAAAAAAATCAAGAGGAAAATAAAGAAACTAACGGGTTGATTTCGGTTAATGCTTGTCTAGTATTGACTTTAATGGATTTCTACGAGTGGATTTTACGCGTGAACCTTCAAACTACATTCTAACAACTGCGTCACGTTCTGGGCCAACCGACACATGACTTATTACGAGACCGGTATGCTCCTCAATCACCTTCACATAATCAATAGCCGCATCTGGTAAATCTTCACGCATCCGCACGCCGGAGATATCATCTTTGAAGCCAGGTACTGAAAGGTACTCTGGTTCGAGATTGTCACTAGAAAAGGGATCAAATTCCTTGCCCTGCTTGTAACCTATCGCGATCCTTATCTTATCAATACCCGATAGAACATCGAGCTTCGTTAATACCATCTCGTTTACACCATTGATACGCGCCGCATACCTAACGAGCGGCGCATCAAACGGACCACAACGCCTTGGCCGGCCAGTAGTAGAGCCAAATTCGGCACCAGATTCTCTCAGTATCTTGCCCAATTGACCACTATCCTCTGTAGGAAAAGGACCCTGCCCGACCCTGGTCGTATATGCCTTTGCCACCCCCAAGACACGTTCGACGCTGGACGGTGGAATACCCAATCCAATACCCACACTGCTGGTCACGGTGTGCGATGCAGTTACGTAGGGATAAGTGCCAAAATCAATATCCAGCAGTGCACCCTGGGCTCCTTCAAAAAGAATGTGCTTGCCAGAGGCAATCGCTTCACTCAGAAATTTCGTCTCGTCGACAACCAAGGTCTTCAGTTTCTCAGCATAGTCCATGTATAGATCTAGAATCGCGCTGTCCGACAAAGGTTCTGCGTCATAAACATCCATCAACATCAGGTTCTTTCTAGAAATATTAAGTCGCAATTTTTTCTCGAATATCTCCATGTTATACAAATCACCCACTCTTATCCCGGTACGTCCATATTTATCTTCATAAGCAACACCGATACCTTTTTTCGTTGTGCCGATGGCTTGCTTTGTGCCCTCCCTAATTTCATCAATCAATACATGGTAGGGCATAATGAGATGGCAGAATTTCGATATTCTCACTCGTTCCTCGATGCGAGGATCATATTGTTTGAGGTTTTCTATTTCATCTAGGAATATCTTTGGATCCAGCACACAGCCAGCGCCGACAATTCCGGTTACATTCTTGTTCAACACACCGCACGGGATTTGATGAAATATGACTTTTTTACCATTATGGCGTACTGTATGACCAGCATTGGAGCCACCCTGGTAACGGGCATTGATGTCAAAGTCTTTGGCAAGGTAGTCCACAATCTTCCCCTTGCCCTCATCACCCCATTGTAGACCTACTACTGCCAATCTCATAATCGGCTAATTCTAATCAATGAGCTCAAAAAGTCAATAACGGTCGAACCCTTGACATATAGCATCTACGGGATACTATTAGATTCAAACGGATAATTATAGATGCAAACAGATGAATACCGATCGTCATGTCGTGTTGCATATCTATCTGAATCCGCAACAATCTGTTTACATCTAAACGTGCTTCTTGCGAAGCACGTTATGATTGGAGGTTGCCATGCAAGAATTCACTAAAAAAATAGAGCAATTGGCAAAAAAAGTGGCAGAGAATAACTACTGGCGCGGCAGGGATTGCATCAATCTGATCCCCTCAGAAACCACACCTAGTCCCTTAGTGAAATTATGTGAGATATCAGACCCTTCGGGTAGGTATGCTGAGCACCGCACCATGAAAGGCAAAGAGGTATATTTTTATCAGGGAATAGACTTCATTCGGGAAGTCGAGGAAGAATTACGCACTGAGATGGCCAAGTACTTTAGTTGTCCACGCGTTGAACTCCGGCCAATCAGCGGGCAGATGGCAAATGAAGTTGTGTTTAAGGCAATGGTCAAGTACATAAACCGGGACCGCAAAGAAGGAGAACCCTTCCGTAGGATGAAGCTAGTGATGAACAACGAGCTGACCAAAGGTGGACATCTAAGCTCGCAACCTATGGGTGCGTTGTTTAATTATGTAGAAGAAGACCCGACAACGGGGAAAGAACGGGTTATCAACTTCCCAGTACGCAAGGACTGTCTTTACAAAACCGATACCGAGGAACTGGAGAAACTGCTCGACCAGGGAAAACCCGAACTCATCGTTTTTGGCAAAAGCATGTTTCTCCACAAAGAACCCGTGGAATTCGTGTACAATATTGTGAAGGACTGGAAACCCAGACCAGTTATCATGTATGATATGGCACATGTGCTCGGACTTTATGGTGTATTACAGGAGCCGTTCAAAGAAGGCGCCGATGTAGTCACGGGCAGCACGCACAAAACTTACTTCGGCCCGCAACGCGGAGTTGTAGCATCAACTATTAGCAAAGAAGACCCGCTTTCTCGATTATGGATCGACATCAAAGGCCGCGCGTTTCCTGGCTCGACAAGCAACCATCATTTAGGTACTTTACTAGCGCTGCTCACGGCAACATACGAAATGAATACCTTCAAGAAAGATTACCAAATGCAAGTACGCAAGAATGCTCAAGCTTACGCACGTGCATTGAAGGATTCAGGAATCGATGTCGAAGGTGATGCCAAGGACGGTTTCACGGAGACTCATCAGGTTGTAATACGGGTGAGCAAATATGGTTCGGGCAATGAAATTGCACTGAGATTAGAAAAGAACAATATAGTCACAAATTACCAAGCATTGCCTGACGACGAGAGCTTTCTCCAAGCAAGTGGGATAAGGATGGGTGTTCAAGAAATGACGCGATTCGGGATGAAAGAGGAAGATTTCAAGATCCTCGCTGGCTATATGGCTGATGTAATCATAAAAAACACAGACGTGAAAGAAAAGGTTGCCGAATTCCGAAAAAAGTTTTTGGAGATGCAGTATTGCCTTGGACCCAAAGAAGCCGCAGCTCTTGCAGCGCGTATATTCTCGAGTATCTTCACGAACACACAATTCTTCCAATCGCTGGTAAATAACCTTAGGAATTTAGTATAGTCGTTAAGCAATACTCATTCTACAATCAGGAGCAGAGCACCATCCTACCAAGGTGAAATGATTCAGAAAAGGTTTGATCAAATGCGCACCGACGTCAAAGATCTATTCAAACACGCCATCAAGGCAGTCGATGCTTTCATGATAACCAAACGCAGCCTGGAAATCGATAGAGAGTCACTCATCGCGCGCGACATTCTAGGAAGAATAGTCGCATTTGATTTGACACAATTCAAACGCATACTTGTGATCGGCTTTGGGAAAGTAGCAGACCTTATGGCACATGCCACTGAGGATATCCTCCAAGACCGTATCAGTGATGGCATCATAATCACCAAGAGGGTTCATAATATTCCTCAATTAAGGAAAATCCATGTTGTCGAAGCAGGCCACCCTGTGCCGGACGCGCGCAGCATAGAGGGCGCTCAGCGCATCGTGGAACTTGCGAGAAGTACCGACGACCGCGATTTAGTTATCTGTTTGATATCGGGTGGCGGTTCAGCGCTATGCTCATTACCTTGCGAAAACATCGCGCTAGTCGATCTGCAGCAACTAACCGAACAACTCTTGAAATGCGGGGCAAACATAGAAGAAATAAATACAATACGCAAGCATGTATCACAAGTAAAGGGAGGACGTTTTGCCCGGCTCGTCTTCCCGGCAACCTTAATCAGCTTGATTATCTCTGATGTCATTGGCGACCGCTTAGAAGTCATCGCTTCCGGTCCGACCGTACCCGATGAGACAACTTTTCAGGATGCCCGCAGTGTTCTGGAAAAATATTCTCTTGTGGATAAGGTTCCAGCTTCTGTACGCAAACATATTGAATTAGGCGTTGAGGATAAGATAGAAGAGACCGTAAGAAAAGATAACCCTGTGTTCCAAAAGGTCGAAACCCTAATCATCGCACATAACCTCACTGCGCTGCGTGTTATCGTTAAGAAGGCCGCACAAATGGGCTATAGCTCATTCATTCTGTCCTCTATGATAAAAGGTGATACAAGACATAACGCAAAGGGCTTTGCGACAGCGATAAAAGCGTTGGCTGAGCCATCATTGTCTAATAGAAAACCTTTTTGCGTTGTTTGCGGTGGTGAGATGACCGCAAGGGTGAGCGGCAAAGGAAAGGGCGGCAGGAACACCGATTTTTGTCTAGCCCTGGCACCGTTGATTCATGGTATGAAAAACGTCGTCATCCTGAGTGCGGGAACCGATGGCATCGATGGAGCAACTGACGCGGCGGGTGCGGTCATTGATGGCTCAACCTCACACAAAGCCCTCAGCCTGGATCTTGACATTGATGCTGCGCTCGCTGAGAATGATTCGTACGCTTTATTGAAGAAATTAAACGCATTATTAGTGACGGGTCCAACCCGGACTAATGTTATGGATATTCAGATAATAACGGTTGGCTAGCAAGTGGGGTCAAATCTCTACTTTGAACAAGAACCGGTGACACTGGGTGGTGAATGTCACGTTGAAGGCGAACCTTTGTTCAAAGTAGAGATTTGACCCCACTACCTGCGTATGCTACGTACTAGGATCAGTTACCGAGCCCTATTAGTTAACCCTTGGGTGTATGACTTTAAGGCATTCGATTTCTGGAACAAACCCCTCGGTCTGTTGATCGTTGCCAATATACTGAAAAGATACGGCATAAGCGTTACACTTCTCGACTGCATGGACCGCAATAGTCCACATTATCAAACCAAGACCAAAACCGATGCATTCGGGCGGGGTAAGTATACCTATGAAGTGATCGAGAAACCGGGTGTTTTCAAAAATGTGCCGCGTTTTTACAAACGCTATGGCATGCCTGAAAAACTATTCAAGGATATCGTAAGACATATGAAAGAACCAGATGTTATTTTCGTAACTTCGACCATGACTTACTGGTATCCGGGTGTCTTTAAGGCAATTCAGATTCTCAAAGACACATTTCCAAATGTCCATATCATCCTCGGCGGGATCTACGCGACGCTTTGTACTGAGCATGCCCGAGAAAAATCAGGCGCTGACCTCGTTTTGGAAGGCGCGGCTGAGACTCACCTGCCCAGGTTGCTCTCCCAATTAGGCTATACTGATAACTCTAATATTGAACCAGAACAGACACTACCCGATTTCTCGCTGTACGATGATCCATCTTACGGTGTTGTTCTGACTTCACGTGGCTGCCCGTTTGAATGCACATATTGTGCCACGAAGGTCTTATGTCCGGGATTTAAAGTCCTGCCGAATAATATTGTTATTGAACAACTATCTTACCTTGCACAGAAAACAAGTAATGTTGCATTCTTTGACGACGCCTTGCTCTTCAACAAACAATTACCGCAGTTGCTCGATGATATAACCGATAGAAGATTAGGAATCAAACTACACGCCTCCAATGGACTGCATTGTCGATTCATTGACGAACACATCGCAGGCAAAATGCATCGCGCAAATTTCACGACCATGTATCTTAGTTTGGAGACAGTTAACCCAGATGTTCAGAAACAAACCGGCGACAAAGTCAGTACCGATGAATTTATAAGGTCGGTCAAGATTCTAAAGAAGGTTGGTTTCCCCAGCGAAGCGATACACACATACGTACTATATGGTATGCCTGGGCAGGGAGAAGAAGAGATTATATCGTCAATAAGCTTATGTAAAGAACTCTCAGTGAATCCGCATCTCTGCGAGTTCTCGCCAATTCCCCACACCAAAGAATACGAAAAAACCGGCTTCGATGAAAAAACCGATCCCCTGTATCACAATAATCTCTTCTACACGTGGTATTATCCGGACGCCAAAACCGAATCATACAACAGAATAAAACGTTTCTTGACCTGAGTCCATCTTGATAATGCAATTGTTTGAGTGTGAATGCTAAAACAAGCTTTTTGCTATTTTGATGCTGATATCAAGAATGTAGTTCTGCATTTCACGATTTGTGTGATACCCCGATGTTTTCGTCGTGGTTTGCCGAATCACAATCACATCGACCTCATCCGTCTCTTTTGTCTCGATTGTTATTCTGTCCAATGAAACCTTCGACGACCCATATTTGTCAAAAAGGCCAAATTCAGGACGGGCAATCAGCACTGCATAGAAATACGGATACATTGCCGACTTGACCGTATTGATTGAAATCTGGCCTTGCAGGCCAATAAAACTATCGGGTGCATCCGTGAACCTCAACAAAATTCTGGTGTCATTGGGAAAAGAACCCATTTCTGTACGACCAATTTCCAGATATGGTGCTACCGCAAGACCGGGATCGCTCTTGATTATCGGTAAGTCAATGATATGCTTAACGATTTCTGCCTTGATATCGAGTCCAGGCGGCATCCACGCACTCTTGCGGCCGCTTAGCATCAGACCAGAAAAAAGTACGACCGCATTGATAATGGTTGCAATTAGAACAAATGGAAGTGATATTTCCTTGAGAAGCGGGCACACAAAGCCGGCCACAAACAAGAGCGAGACCAAGAAAATAAAAAAGCATCCGAGATTCTTGCTTCTGAATTTCTTTACTGCTCGACAGTGAGCAAGCACCTGTTCGATACGGTCAGGCGTCACTTCTTGCCACTGAAAATCTTTTGCCACTACTTTCTTAACGGTCACGCTTTTCACAAGGTTTAACAACAAGCATATTATGATAAAAGGCATTCCCGCCAATATGTTGCGTGTGCTCCATTGCAGAAGAAAACCTGTGATAATAAGCATAACTGAAACCACCGTCCGAACCCGCGGGCTTATTTTATCGAGTATTAAGTAAGCCTTAGACTCGTTCATCTATCTCCTTTTTACCGCATGCCTTCCAGTACAGGGGGCAGGCACCCTTGCATATATCAAGTTTTGTGCATCCCTGACATTCAGCTGGCACATATTCAAGATTCTTATAAAAATCAAGGTCTTTGGACCGCCAGATATCAAGAAAGTCCTGTCTGAGCAGAGACCCTACTGGCTTACGCCAGGAAGAACAGGGAATGATGTTTCCCATTGGATCAACACTCAATAATCCAGTAATCGCGGCGCACGATTTGTTGCCCAGTCCGTAGGCAATCGGATTGAATTTACACACGGGCAGAGGTGAATACCACAGGAATTTCAAACCTAGATCTTCTGCCTGGTGCTTCAATTGCAGAATCCAGTCACCAATCTCTGAATAAGATACCCAGATATCCTTTTTCTGCAGGGCCGAGCCGCAAGGGATCAGCAGATTCATCGACAGTCTGTTCAAACCCATTTTCTTAGCAAGTAGAACGATCTCGTGCGCATGATCAATATTAGTTCTAGATATTGTAGTATTCGTGTGCACAGGGATATCTGCTCTTTGTAGCAATTCTATCCCCTTGATTGTCGCATCAAACGAGCACGGCATCCCGGTAATGCTATCGTGCAGCTGCGCGTTCGGACCTTCGATACTAACCTGGGCACTCGATAGGCCGGATTCTTTCAATGCCTGAACCCGCTCGCTATTCAAAAGTGTCGCGTTGGTTATAAGATTTGTCCATAATCCAATATCCGATGCGTAGGAAATAAGTTCTACAATGTCTGTACGTAGTAATGGCTCACCGCCTGTGAAGCTAACCGATGGTACCTTAGCCTCATGGAGAATCTTGAAAACAACACGCTTCATGTCACTAGTATTGAGCTCTTTATGATCATGCTCACCTACATAACAAAACTCACAACGAAGATTACACCGATAGGTTACCGCGATTTCCGAAAGCACAGGATACTCATTGAATTCGCCGCAGAATTCATAGTAATCTATTGCCTTGCGATCTTCTTGTTCACGTAAACAGCCGCTGATAACTGCCCGCAGGTCACAAAAGAAATAGTGGATATCCCTCCGTTTTAACTTATCATCTCCTATTACTCTTATGAAGTCGTTCATGCTGTGACCGCTCAAGAGATATTGCAGCATGCCAACACCCGAATCATTCAATTGATATGCTTGGTTGGGAATGAGGATCAGGAGCCGATCACGCTCGCGTACGTAAATATACGGCTTGATCTTCCTGACGAAATCATCAACCCAATGCAGGTCATACGGTTGAACCACTCTCGGCTCAATGCCTCCTTTCTTTTCGCCATCTAGGAATTTAGGTATTTTGGTGTTTAGGTGTTTGTCCATTTTGGGTATTTGCTCATCAGTGTGCTCCACCGCTGACACACGCAGAATGGCAGGCCGAATGGCAGGCCGAGTGACAGGCTGAATGACATGCCGAATGGCAGGCCGAGTGGCAGGCGTCGTGACAAGCCGTGTGAACGTAGCAAGCGCTGTGGCAGGCATCTGAATGAATGAACGCTGAATAACTCCTTACTGGCT
>Ga0209636_10002285_pt1 | contig 19530 bp, 12 predicted proteins | sample DeeMarSWOR152_54_FD_187464 | JGI IMG/M metagenome (GOLD analysis project Ga0209636, IMG submission 187464) | Marine sediment microbial communities from White Oak River estuary, North Carolina - WOR-1-52-54 (SPAdes) (version 2) | ecosystem: Environmental > Aquatic > Marine > Intertidal zone >... | reverse complement strand
AGGGTTCTTAACTGAAGGAAATGGATACGTACGGGCAGCACTGATCGAAGGGAATATTGGTATTGGAAAAACGAGATTAGTGAAAGAAGTATTAAATACGATTACTGGCAGAGAAATTTTATGGAGCGACTGTCTTGCATTTTTTGAGGGTATATCATACTACCCAATACGTGAAATAATTAAATATAAAATAAATCGACAGGGCAAAAAAATAATTAATGACATCCCCTTTGCGTACAAAATAGAAATTGGCAAGCTGATTCCCGAGATTATGGAAGAGGTGAAGGAGCGAATCGATGAGATTGGTTTGGTGTTAGATAAATATCGCTTATACGAGAGTATCCGCAGAATCATCGAACTCGGCGAAACAAAAAAAATCATTATAATCGACAATATGCAGTGGTCAGACAGGGAAACGACCGAAGTTATTAAGTATTTATTACGGTCATTACGTAATAGTCCTATTACGTTCATATTTATTTATCGTCAGGAAGAAAAAACCGATGTCTTGGAAGATTTCACTTCTTATATCAGTCGTGAGACTGCAGTGAAGAAGGTCGGATTAGAACCCCTCGAGCGCAGCGGGATTCAACAGATGGTTAATATCATTATTGGAGAGAAACCAGACAACGAATTGGTGACATATATCGAACAAGGCAGTGGTGGTAATCCATTCTATGTAGAAGAAATCATCAAGGGACTGAATGAAGCTGGTTATCTCCATGTGGAGGGTGATACGTGGCATTTTGAGGGACCAGGTGCTAAAATCATTCCGAAGAGTATTGACGATATTGCAGAACGTAAATATCAGGGGTTGAGTAAAGAAGGCCGAGAGATATTAGAGATTGCCAGTGTCATCGGCAGATTTGATATTGATATCATCAAAGATATTACTGGTTACAACGAAGGTCATATAATTGGTGTGATTGAAACAATTAAACGATTGGGATTCATCAAGGAACGAGAAGACCGTATCGAGTTTCAGGAGGAAATTTCTCGCGGTGCCATCTATAAGCGATATGTATCAGACATGAAAGGAAGAATGCTCCATAAGAGAATTGGGGAGAAGATTGAGGAACAATACCAAGGCCGCGAGCACGAAGTTACTGAGGAATTGGCATTTCACTTCTACCGAGGGATGGATAGAACAAAGGGTGTTGTGTACTGTTTAGAATCTGGTGATCGGGCACGCGAGCAGTATGCAAATCAGAGTGCAATTCGCTACTACACCTGGGCTGAAGAGCTTTTGCGAAACCAGCACGACATAGAACATAAACGAACGCGCATCGACTGTTTGTTAAAACGCGCTGATGTCTTGAGTTTTATCGGTGATAATGAGGGAGCAATGAAGAATTTTGAAGAGGGTCTCAAGTTAGCACAAGCAATCGCCGATAAGAAACGGGAAGTGGATATCAGATTTCGAAAAGCATCTCTCTATGTTAATATCTCTCAATACTCTAAAGCAACTGAGGAGGCAAATGAGTGTATAAAACTCTATGAAGAACTCAGTGATAAAAAAGGAATTGCTTTGGTCTTGAACGCAATCGGTAACACTCAAGGATTCTTCGGTGAATACAACAATGCACTCAAGAACTATGAAGAATCGCTCTTAATATTCAGGGAAATTGGAGATAAAAATTTTGAAGCCCGGGTGCTCAATAATCAAGGTCTTATCTATATGAACCTGGGCGACCATAATAAAGCACTACGACATTTTGAAGACTCACTGAAAACAAAGGCTGAACGCGGTGATAAATATCGTGAAGGAGCAGCGCTCAATAACATCGGCCTTATTTACATGAGTTTCGGGAATTACAAAGAAGCGCTAAAAATTTATGAAGACGCATTAAACATATTCAGGGAAATTGGAAACAAGTATGGCGAAGCATTGGTGCTCAACAATATTGGGATCATCAACGGCGATTGGGGAAATTATAGTGAGGGGTTGAAATTTTCTGAAGATGCATTAAAAATCGCAAACGATACTGAGAACAGATATTGTGAAGCATTGGCATTGAAAAATATCGGTACTATCCATATGCACTTGGGAAATTACGATAGGTCATTACGCTATTTTGATGACTCGCATAAAATAGCCGAAAGGACAAAGTCTAATGAGTTGACGTTCATCAATCTCGCGTCTCTCGCCTACCTCTATTTATCGATGGGAAAATACACGGAGGCAAAAGAATATATTGACAAGGTATATAACCAGGCAAAGAGTCTAAAGTCACAGCGAATGCTACGAGATGCGCTCGCATTTCTCTGTGATTTCTATTTAGGACAGAAAGAAATTGAGAAGTTTGAAGAAACGATACAAAAATTGAATGAGATTCCTGAAACATTGAGGCCCAAAAAATTCGAAGGCGATAGTAATCTTTTCATGGCTCGCTACTTTGTCGAAATCGAAGATTTCACAAAGGCAGACAAGCATGCAAAGAAAGCGTTAGCAATATATGATGACATGGGAGATCGTCTGAGCACGGGAATTGTGTACTACTACATGGGAATATCTGAATTACAAAAAGGTGACAAAACAGCGTACAAGAAGCAGATGAAAAAAGCAGTAAAAGTTTTTACTACGTTGGGTGCAAAGGGATGGAAAGTAAAGGCGGACAAAATGCTCAAGAAAAATGGATAATGCATAGGTACCGATATTTATTCTCTCCAATCAAGACTTAAGTGTATCGAGATGAAACAATGCCTCATGGTGAAACACTTTTCCAGATCAAACTCGTTATATTTCGAGATATTTAAATGGTAATCTTGGCACATATTTTGCTACGTGGGCGAGCAGATACTATATCTTTTATTCAAGATGCTACAGGTGCTCTATATTTTTTACAAGGTGGGTAGTGTGAAAAAGAAAAAAGTAGTCCCACTGTCTTGGATTACAATCATAAATCTCATCTTAGTTCACTACATATTTGCTGTTGGTGTGATTACTAGTACTGTTTACTATCGGGGACCAAAACACGGTGATATTCATGTCGAGGCGTATGATAATCCAGATTTTCAAGGAAGTCCAGTATATTGGGTAATGCCGAATGATACTGGACCATACAGACTTGGTAGTGTAGCAGATGGCGTCTATTGGATAGCAAGGTATATGGATGCTGATAGTAATGGCGTGTATACTGGACCTAATGATCCATCTCATTTTAGAGACGATAGTGTGATTGTGCAGGGTGATACAATCGCTGGTATTGACTTATTGTTAGACTACTATCCATCGCTTGATAATCCTCCAAATTTGCTCGCTTTCCATACGATCAAACTCTCACCGTCGCTGCAGTCTGCCTGGCCGGGAAATGAAGACTATCTCTGCTACTGTCAGGTATTCATATACCATAACTGGGGGAATGAGTATATTGATTCAACCTATTCGAAGGCACCACTCATCATGGGCTGGGGCAATCGCATGGAAGATAATGGATTACATTGGGATGGAGCATCCGGAGATAGCATCTGGGGTCGATATCAAGTCAGAGATTCGACAGAGATGTTCATCTGGCTCAGTGTCGTTGACTTCTGGCTGTTCTATGCAGGTGTCGTGTATACACCTTGGCCAGCTGGCATGGAGGCAGTCTGGGCACGACCTGCGCTTGAAGGTGTACTCTCCTATTCCGATACTCATCGAACCAGCCCAAGATGACACCATTACGACATTCCAACCTGATTTCGTATGGAATTCTAATAGTGCTGATTGCGAGGTTATTGTTTGGGACACCATGCCAATGCCGAACAGATTAGGAGCACATATTGTGTGGCGGCACGCAACAGATAGCGGAGATGACACCACACTTTCTCTGGTTGGAGATACGACGCAATTAGAACACGGTAAACTATACTATTGGGCTGTTATCGGTTACGAAGATCCACCGTATGGCGCAAGTGCTATGGAGTGGTCATGGTTTACTGTCGACACAAGTTTAATTGGCATTACTGAAAATGATGTTGCATTGGTAGAGTATCAAAATATCGAGCTACTGCAAAACATTCCTAATCCATTCACTAAAAATACGGAAATCGCGTATCACGTACAGCGTAGAGTGCCAAGCGTGGAACTCAAAATGTATGATGCTACAGGACGATTGATAAGACAATGGGACGATAAGACGATACGACTGTCAGACCACGTCATCTGGGATGGAATTGACATGAATGGTAAAAACGTACCAGCAGGGATCTATTTCTATACATTAGAAATTCCAGATTATAGTCAGGTCAAGAAACTAACACTATTGAGATAATATATACAATACTAAAGTAGCAGTGATTACTTTTTAACCCTTTGCAAGGCAATTTTGGTTTCTATACCATTAATATTTAGGACCTCTTCAATATCTCCCTGAACCGCACCTTCTGACACCTCCACTGCCAGTGTTTCAGTCTTTAAATATTCAAGGTTGTCCTGAATTGCTTCTTTGAGTTTAGAACTTGTCTGATAAAAAATCCGTATACGATCGACCAAGTTAAAATCTGCCTGTTTACGCAACAGTTGAATCTTATGGATGAGCTCACGTGCCAGACCCTCGTTCTCTAATTCTTTTGTTATTGCTGTACTAATACCAACGCCTATTTTCTCTTCTACTACTACTGACCATCCCTGTTGTTCGCTCCTCTTAATTTCAACATCTTCCGTATGTATCTCAATATCCTCACCATTACATTTTTTTCGTAGCACGCCGGTGCTGTCTAAAGTTATAATTTCTTTCTCATTGAGTGATGTAATGACCGTTGCAATTTTTTTGACAGATTTCCCAAATTTTGGTCCAAGCGTGGTAAAATTTGGCGCGACACTATACTGTAGTAACTTATCCAACTCTTGTGCCTCAACACAGGTAAGTGTTCTGATGTTTAATTCTTGTTTAATAATCGCTTGATCATCAGTAGATAATTGTCGATCATCAAGTGTAACAATCATTTCGCCGAGCGGTTGACGGATTTTAATATTCGCTTTATTGCGTGCTGCTCGACCCAGAGAAACAATGGTTCGGGTGAATGTAACATCATCCTCCAGGCTCGCATCAATCAGATTTTTATCTGCGGTAGAGAAATCAACGAGGTGGATACTTTCAGGAGCACCACTATCAATGCGTCTAATAAGATTCTGGTACATGTGTTCGGTAAGAAAAGGCATGATCGGTGATATAATTTTAATCAATTGCAACAAGCATTTGTAGAGTACTAAATAAGCTGTCTCTTTGTCTGCATCATTCTCTGACTTCCAAAATCTGCGACGACTCCTACGGACATACCAGTTTGAGAGGTCATCAAAAAATTTCTCAGCCTCTTTGACAACTGACATAAGTTCGTATTTTTCGTAAAATGTATCACCGCTTACAATGAACGTATTGAGACGTGAGAGTATCCATCGATCCAACGTGGTGAGGTTCTTTTCGTTTATTGTCTTTCCTCGTGGATTAAAATCATCAATGTTGGCATAGGTAACAAAAAATGAATGGACATTCCACAGTGTAAGTAAGATTTTCTTTATTTCTTTCGCTGGACCATATCCAAAATTGAGGTTCTGAACTGGATTGTGTTTGGCAAACATCCAGCGCATCACATCAGCACCAACTTTCTCAGCGGCCTCATCAAATTCAATGGCATTACCTTTACTCTTGTGCATCTCTTCGCCATGCTCATCACGCATTGTCGCATAGCCTAGGATTTCTTTGAAGGGTGCCCGCTCTTCTAAAACCGTACTCATGGTGAGGATTGCGTAAAACCAATTTCTGAATTGACCAGGAAAAGATTCTGTAATAAAATCAGCTGGGAACCACTCTTTCCAATAAGTCTTATTATATGGGTAGCCATTATGTATTGTGTGCATATCATCAGGTGGTCGTATTGTTGAATACGGAACAATGCCTGCATCAAGCCACGGACTTCCTACATCAGGAATGCGCGAAACAGGTGCGCCACACTTTTCACATTGTATCTTTATCTTATCAACCCACGGTCGATGAGGTGAATGACCATCAAACTCATTCCAACCTTCCATGGCTTTCGCTCTCAGTTCATCTTTGGAGCCGATGACCATAAAATACCCACACTGACACTTCCAGATCGGCAATGCCAAACCCCAGTATCGTTTTCTTGAAATACACCAATCTGCCATATTACGCAACCAATCCAATTCACGGTCCAATCCGAATGAAGGTATCCATCGTTCTACCCGTTTTGCAACATCCATGATTTTATGACGCAGATTATCCATATTGATAAACCACTCATCAACCAACCGAAAAATCAATTCACTATCACAGCGCCAGCAAACTGGATAGCGGTGTCTATAATCTTCAACATTATAAAGTATGTTACGTTTCTTTAAATCTTCAATTATGGGTTCGGCAACATCCTTCACATCTCTACCTGTGAGCCAGTCAAATCCATCAACATAAATACCCAGTTCATCCAATGGCGCAACAGTTTTCAGATCGAATTCCTTACCTAGGGCAAAGTCTTCTTTACCACAACCTGGAGCGATGTGCACCAATCCAGTCCCTTCACTCTCGCTCACTTCTTCCCATGGAATCACTTTATGGACAATACCTTTCTGAGCAGGCAAGTAATCAAAGGGGCCTTCATAGGTGGACCCCAAAAGTTTTCTGCCGGCAAGTTCCTGTAATACTTCATATCTCCCCTTCAAAACATGGAGGAGGTTTTTACTGAGGTAATATGTTGCACCATTGTTCTTTACTTTCACATAGGTTAAATCAGGATGAACTGCAACGCCAGTATTAGAGGTAAGTGTCCACGGTGTGGTTGTCCAGACTAAAAGATATTCGTCTTTCTTGCCGATGATCGGAAACCGGATGATCACTGCCTTATGGGTTAGCTCCTGATAGCCTTCAGTAGCAATTTCCATATCACTGATTGCGGTACCACAACGCGCGCACCAGGGCATTACGTCAACACCCTCATAGAGAAACCCACGCTCATGACATTTTTTCAAGAAATGCCAGATTGTATAGTTATTCACTTCGCTCATGGTGTAGTATGAATGACTCTTCTGTAACCACTCGTTATCATCCATAGAAGTCTTCCAGTCACCCCAGTCCATCCACATGCCAAGTCTAATCGACTGCTCAGTTTGAAGCATAGAATATTTATGTACACTTTCCTTACACCTTTCTACAAATTTGTCGATGCCATACTTCTCAATATCCCTCTTGGATTTGAACCCAAGTTCCCGCTCTATTCCAACCTCCACCCATAGACCCTGACAATCAAATCCATTCTGATAACGTTGAGAGAAACCTTTCATTGTTTTATAGCGTTGAAAAATATCTTTGTAAGCACGCCCCCAAGCATGGTGCACACCCATTGGGCCATTAGCAGTGATTGGTCCGTCCTGAAATGACCATTTCTTTTTACCCTTATTCTTTTCTTTATATTTGTCAAAAATATTACAATCATCCCAGAACTTCAAGATGAGATGTTCAATTTCAGGAAAATTTAAGTGTTTTGTCACTTCTGCAAAAATCATAGCTGTATTATAGCAGATTTCTTCTTATTGTCAAGAAAATACAATGAGATTTCTAAAAAACTTAGGAATCTACGATGAGATTTTTTGTATTAATTGCTCGGTTTCCTCTACATGAAATTTTGCGTTGAATTCACTAAATATCTTCTTTGCTCGTTCGAGATGCTTCAATGCCTGCTGTGGTTTATTGTCTTTGATAAACACCTCACCAAGAGCAAAAAATCCCCGTGCTCGTTGAATAACATAGTTTTTCTCTTTTGCCATTGCAATTGCCCGCTTAATATTTTTTATACCTTCATCAACCTGACCTGTAACGAGCGCCTGGGCTCTTCCTAGTGTTTTCAAACAATCAATCTCATCTTGTTTCACTCTTGCCTCAGTTGCAAAGTTGAGGCCATCCTGGGCATATTGCATGGCTTGAGGATCTTTCTTTTCGATGTATACCTTTGCGAGGCTCGAATAGAAACGTGATACCCTTGTCTTATCGCCCTCCTCGAGTATCGGCGCCCTTGCATATTCGAAAAATTCCAAAGCTTTATTAGTATCCTTTATATTCAAGAAGTAAACACCATATTGATAATAGACTTCGCTCAACAAAATTTTATCCTGTTTTTCTTGGGCAATACGCCACGCCTTCTCATAGTACTCGACAGCTTCCTTCTTTTCATTAAGGTGAAATAGTTCCTCGGCAATTGTCAGATATGAAATAATCGTACCGCGTACATCATTTATGTCCTCAAAAATTTCCTTTGCCTTATTAAAATAATCCAAGCCAACATTCCGTTGGTCAGTTTGTTTTTTTAAAGTACCGATATTATAGTATACTATTGCTTCTCCCTTTTTATCACCGAGTTGCTGACGGATTGCTAAATTCTCTTCATGGTAGTTGAGCGAACTCTTCAAATCACCAATTAAATCATAATAGACTCCCAGATTATTATACGCAATCGAGAGTTGTCTCTTGTGGCCAATCTTCTTCGCAAGACTGATTGCCTTTTTCATGTAATCGATTGCTATGTTTAAACGCCCCTCTGAACGAGCAATAATACCCATAAAGATAAAGAGTTGAGCCAAGGAATTTTGTTCTTTGAATCTTTCATACAAACGTTGGCATTCATGCAGAATTTTGGTAACTGCTTGTTCACCCTTTCCCATGCGCCACAAAATTTGTCCTTTTAACCTTAAGCCATCCGCCTCCAATTTTGCATCCCTAAGCCTCTTTGCGTGTTCAATACCTTCATCAACCAATGTTGCTGCTTGTTTTGTTTCTGCCTTTGCTTCTAAAAGGACATTTGCCAGATTGTATTTGACATCGATGAGGACTGGTGTCACAGTACCTTCAATACGTGCCAGTGCCTGTCTCATCATACCAATGCCTTCATCAATCTTCCCAGTCACTTTCATAACCATTGCGTTTTTGAGAGTGAGCCTCGCTTCTATTTGTTTATCTTCAACAATTTGTCTCGCTTCATGGAAATGGTGAGCAGCGTCGTCAATTCTGCCAACCAATAATTCAATGTCACCTATTTTTTCAAATATTATTGCCTTAGTGACCTCGTCGTCAACGACTGACAGAGCCCGGTTATAGTGAGTTAGTGCTTCGTCATTTGCGTAGAGCGCTGCTGCTTCATCACCTGCACGCAATGAATATTCCCTTGCCTTTTCTAAATTGTCACAATTGTAGTAATGTTGCGCTAATGTCGCAAAATATCCATCTATTTTTTCCTTAAATTTGGTTTCGATTATCTCGGCAATGACTTTATGGTATATGGTACGCTCACCCTTGAGAAGGCTACCGTACGTTGCTTCATGAAAGAGTGGATGGCGAAATGCATAATAGATTCTGTTATCTTTATTGATTTTTATAATGAATTCTGCTTCTTCGAGTTCATCGATGTGTTTATAGATTTCCTTGTCTTTAATGACCTCTTCGAGTAATTCCCCAGGAAATGAACGGCCGATTATTGACGCAATTTTCAAAAGGTACTTTGCTTCTTTATTAAGACTATCGATCCGAGAGGTCACGGCAGCTTCGATAGAACCGGGGATTTTGATCTCCTGTGTTACATCTCCTTTACCAACAAGCATACCAGATTCAATAATACTCCGCACAATTTCTTCGATAAAAAACGGGTTACCACCACTTTTGTGAATAATATACTCTCGCAAAGAATCTGGTATATCTTGACCAATAAGGTTATTAATCAACGTAACACTGTGTTCAGGGTTCAAATTCTTAAGATCAATCTCCTCAGTAATGTCACTGCTCTCATGTTCAATTGTGTTGATCAAAGTTTTTATAGAAGCGAGCTCACCGATTCGGTAACTCAGATAGAAAATTATCTTTATCTTCTTTGTCAGAGGGACGAGAAAACTTATGAGCTCCAAGGATGCAGAATCGATCCATTGAATATCGTCGATGATGTACACAATCGATTTTTCTTCGGCAAGTTTCTCAAATAGTGTTGCCACCGCTAAGAATATCTGCAATTGGAGAGAATGACTATCAAGGTGCCGAGTTTTCTCAAGCTGTTTTTCATTGAGTTCAATATTGAGCAGCTTATAAAGGTACGGCGCGACTTCATCAGCTTCATCACCACAATACGTCTCAATTCTTGCTTTGATACCGGTGGATGCGTCGTCAGTTACCAGAGATTGCTCGGCAAGCAAATAATTCCTCAGACTATCTGCAAACGATTTAAAAGGAATCGAACTTTCGTATGACACACCACGCCCATCAATCAAGGCAACATCAGGAGCGGAAATTGTCAAAAATTTCTTAAATTCATAGAGGAGCCTTGACTTACCTACACCGACGTCTCCTTTAACCAGGTAAATTGATGATTGGCCTTTAAGAAGGTTCGTATATCCCTCCTTGAGTTTTGAAAACTCTGCATCGCGGCCAATGAGATCAGACCGTATCGCTGTTAATCCGAATTCTGACCCCCACTTTTTTCCTATGACTTCATACGGTGTAATACTCAACGTCTTCCCTTTGAGACGCACTGCCTCTAAAGACATAAAATCAAAGGCATGTTTTGTACGATTATATGTTTCTGGGCCAACGAGAATCGTACCTGGTGATGCGATATCTTTAAGCCGCTGGGCAACATTGACAGTATCTCCCATCACTGTATATTCCATTTGTAGGTCCGACCCGACCTTACCGGCAATAACTTTACCAGTGTTAATACCTGAATGGATCTCGAGTTTCCGCTGGGATTTATCCAGACGCGCATTGATTTCATTAATTGCTGTTTGCATATCGAGGCAAGCGAGGATGGCACGTTCTGGGTCATCTTCATGCGCAACCGGTGCACCAAAAATTGCCATGACACAGTCTCCGATAAATTTATCAACAATGCCCTCGTAGCGATACACCATGGCACTCAATCTGCGGAAACAATCATTCATGAGGAGTGTTAATTCCTCGGGGTCGAGGGACTCTGATATCGTTGTAGAACCCGAGATATCTACAAAAATGACTGTTACGTCTCTCCGTTCTTTTTCGATAGTATCTTTTGTGAGGAGGATTTTCTTAACCAGGGATTCAGGAATATCTTTTCTTACGAGATCCATGCGGTCAGCAATCGATAATTCTTGAAGATTAAAACCGCATTCACTGCAAAATTTATTTTTTTCTGGATTCTCAACGCCGCATTTAGGACACTTCATAATTTAATGATATTCAGAATATACTAAAAATCAATGATTTTGATATACCTACACCATTAGTATTCTGCATAATAGACACGATAATACCTATCTATCTTTTTAAACCAGGCACGTACTGGGCTCGGCTTAAAAACACCGCCATAAACAAGAACTTTTTCTCCTTCAAGATTGGCGAGAATTTTCAATCCTAAACTACACGATGCATACGTATTATTTTCACCATCAACCGAATCGATCGATATTTTCATTCCACTCCTAAAGATTTGTATCGAATCAACCTGTAAGAAAAACTCATCTATTGCATTAACCATATGTTCGTACGTTATGTTGTGCTTGTCCATATAGCTTTCATCAAGATATTCAAGAATGCTCATTTTATCTTCTCTCTCTACAGCATTTTTCAACGACTTAATATCTCGTGCGACTAGATTTTTTTCATTTGGTAAAAATACCTTTATGATTAAAAATGTAACAATCATTATGGCGATGATAATGATAATCTTCTTCATGATAGTATGATGAGCAATATACCGAGTGCAAAGAATAACAATGCGGTGAGAAATTTCACAGTAGATATCTTTTTTTCAAGTGATTTTGCGACCTTTTCGGTTGTGAAGAATGTCGCCAGCACTGCAATCACAATCAAGGGAGCGATAAACATGATATTATACGCCAGAAGTGCAACAAGGGGTTTGAGTGTAAGACCGCCTTTTGAAATCATAAAGGTTATTGTTGGCAGATAAACCTGACCAGTGCAGGCAAATTCTAAAAAGGATATGAAAAAGCCAGCAAAAAGCGAACCGAATATAATACCACCAACAGCAGTTTTTTCTTTGATGTCCTTGTGAATACGTTTTTTTATAGCAAGGGGAAGCTGTAAAATCATTTTATGAGCCTCTCCCTTCGTAGCGAGGAAATAATCGCGCAGGCTTAATATCCCCAGGACAATTGCGAGGATGCCAAAACTAATAAATATTATTCTGGCAATGAGAGCAAATCCTGTTAAATACCTGAGCAGGTTGTAGGCGCCGAATCCGATTGCAAGGTATGAGATAAATACTGCAACAATAAAAAAAATAGCCATTAAAATAATATCACGTCGACGCCTGCCAATGAATACCAGATAGCTCACAAAAAAAACTAATGTAGCAAATGCACAGGGATTCACGCCATCCAAGAGACCAGCAAGGAGTATTCCGAGAATAGAAAATTGTGAGAATCTCTTGAGAATATTTTCTTCTCCGTGTGTAATATCTAATGTATCAAGCCGGAGACTACCTGAACTGTTTTTTTTTATCAATGCTACGAGTCTTTGCGATGTTATTTCTTCTTTAATTAAATAATCTGTACTGATACAAATTGTCGGTGAAACGAGACGTTTCGATGGTGGTATATCCATGTATTCGGCTGATGCCTCAAAAAAAATCTTACTTGCATCCTCAAACATATCATATCTGTAAATTTTTATATTAGGATATTTTAACTGAAGACTGGCGAGCAGAATTTCAATACGGCTACACTCTTTACAGCCAGGCTGATAAAAATAGTATAAATTGATATCACCATGTTCAGGAATGACAGAATCGATTGGCACCTTTGTTGTATCTTTAATAATTGGTGGTGAATTATCTAAAAGACTTTTAATTGTCGTTTCACATTTTTCACGAAACGTATCAGGTCCATAAAAAACTGAATCACCGACAAAGACAATGGGCAAATCTTCACCTATTTCTTTTACATTTTCTTCCATTTTTTCTAAAAGTTCGTAATTTTCGAGGATATCGATATCATATGTTTTGAACTGAAAATCATACTTTTCCTGCAGCATTGGGATATCCTTTGACAAAATCTCCATGCAATGCTCACAATCAGGCGAGTAGAAGAAGTAAACAGTAATATTCTGTGAATGGACTAATAAACCCAATAATAGAATAATATTCATGATTATGTAATACTAAGTTTTTTGTCTTTATATTGGGATTTTGATATTTGGAATTTGGAATTTAGAGCACCTATAAATACAATACCACAGTTGGGGATCACTCCATACTTTTTTTTATATGATAAATGCTCTTTAATAGCCATATAAGAATGGGTCGTGCAGGATTCGAACCTGCGGCCACCGGATTAAAAATCCGATGCTCTACCAACTGAGCTAACGACCCGCGAGTAAATCAAATCTATTATATCTACATACCCTGTTGTGTCAATAACTACTGATATATATGATAGTAATGTATGTGTTAAATATTCTTTAGGCCACGTTTTGAGTAATATTTTTTATAAAAACTACGGTACGCGCCGGTTTGACAATTCTTTAACCATCTTTTATTTTTTAGGTACCACGCAACTGTCTTTTTAATGCCTGTTGAAAAAGGCGTTTTTGGATGCCAACCACAGTGACGTCTTATTTTACTGATTGATAACGCGTATCGACGATCATGGCCTGGTCGATCTTTAACAAAAGTAACCAGTGATTCATTTTTATCCAAATGTTGTAATATTTTCTTCACTACGTAAATATTTGTTAACTCATTCTCACCAGCAATATTATAAATCTCTCCAATCGCACCTCGTTGAAATACGGTGTCGATTGCCTCACAATTGTCTTCGACATAGAGCCAGTCTCTGATATGTTTACCATCACCATACACTGGGATTGCTCTATTATGTAAGGCATTAATTATTGTAAGGGGAATCAGTTTTTCAGGGAATTGGTATGGCCCGTAATTGTTAGAAGAACGGGTTATGAGCGCTGGCAATGTATATGTTTTGTAGTACGCCATTACCAAACCATCTGCTGCTGCCTTACTCGCTGAATATGGATTCGATGGAGTAAGTGGACTACTCTCGCGGAAGCTGCCATGTAAAATAGAGCCATATATCTCATCGGTTGAAATCTGCAAGAACTTTTTAATCCTACATTCGAGTGAGAGGTTGAGCAAGATACTGACACCAATGAAATTTGTCTTCAAGAATAGTGCTGGTGACTCAATACTACGGTCGACATGGCTCTCAGCAGCAAAATTGATCACTGCGTCAGGACGAAATTGTCGGAAAATTTTCTTCATTGTTAGTGCATCGCTGATGTCTCCCTTTATAAAATGGTAGTTTTTCCTTTTTTCTAGACCCCTCAGGTTCTCCAGATTACCTGCATAGGTAAGTTTATCAATGTTGTAAATTTTATGGTAGGGATGTTTATTATTGTAATACCTGATAAAATTTGAACCAATGAACCCACACCCTCCTGTGATCAAAACACGCATGTTCTTAGTCCTTTATCTGTGCAACCAATCTGTGTAATCATTTTATGATTTCGACATAGCTCTGGTCACCGAGAATGAATTTATATGTGCGTGGCGAATCATTAGACTGTACCAAGATAACATTTTTACCAACAATTGAACGGTCAATTCTCTTCTCAAGATTCTTTATGTGTGCTCCTTCCATAATCACACTGCATTCAATCTCAGAATTCTCAATTATAACGTTGTCACCAATTGCCGAAAAGGGTCCGATATAGGCGTTACGTATCTTTGCATTTTTCCCGATGATTACTGGTCCTCGGATAACACTCTTTTCTACGTGTGAACCTTCTTCAAGCTGAACCCTGCCATGAATTGTTGAATCTTTTTGAGTCCCCTTATTAAAAGACTCGATACCCTCGAGCACTAATAAATTTGCCTCAATGATATCATCTGGTTTGCCAGTATCTTTCCACCATCCTCTCACAATGTGAGACTCGACTTTTAAATTATTATCTAATAACCACTGAATTGCATCGGTTATTTCTAATTCATTCCGCCACGATGGTTTTATGTGCTCAATTGCTGTAAATATCTGTTTATCAAATAGGTACACACCAACCAGTGCGAAATCAGAAGGTGGTTTTTTTGGTTTCTCAATCAATTTTTTAACGTACCCCTTATCATCAATAACAGCAACGCCAAATTCTTGAGGATTTGAAACTTTGGTGAGTAATATTAATGCATTCGGCTTGTTGCTCTGAAATTGACGAACAAACTCATCAATCCCACTCTTCAAAATATTATCTCCAAGGTACATGATAAAAGGTTCATCACCGAGAAAATCTCTGGATATTTTTATCGCATGAGCAAGTCCCAAAGGTGCCTCTTGAGGAATATACGAAATTGTAATACCCCAACGCTCTCCATGGCCGACCATATTCTCCACTTCCTGAGCCGTATCACCAACGACGATCCCAATTTTTTTGATTCTTGCTTTAACTAACGACTCGATACCATAATAGATTATTGGTTTATTGGCGATTGGGATGAGCTGTTTTGCTCCGGTATAGGTGAGTGGCCGTAATCGAGTGCCAAATCCACCAGCAAGTATTAATCCTTTCATTTTTCAGTTGGATTATACAAATAATATATAAGAAGTCAAGACGATCCTATTGTGATTGTTTTTGAGTCGTTAATTTAATGAAATCAGCAAGAGCTCTCTCCCACGTACGCATGCGTTGATTAAAAAGAAATTCATAATGGGTCGAAGTGAGTGGAGTATATCGGGGTCTACGGGCTGTCAAACGCAACTCTTCGGTTTTCACCGACCTGATTTCTGTCTTGAAATTCATAAGTTCTTTTGCCTTCAAGGCGAAATCGAGCCAGCAACCTATACCACTATTCACTATGTGGTACGTTCCATAGTGTTCTGATTTGAGTAATACAAAGAGGGCTTCAACAAGATCAGGAATATACGTAAATGATGCAAACTGGTCACAAATAACATCAATGAAAGGTGATTTGTCTTTTGAGGCAAGGAATTTTGATAAAAACGTTTTTGAATCCATCCCAAACAACCAGGACGTCCGAACAATAAAAGAGCGGTCACACAAATCCTTTATATAGTGTTCACCGAGGAGCTTGGTTCGACCGTACTCGTTAATTGGATGAGGTTCGCTATATTCAGTGTATGGCTGTTCACTCTCCCCATCAAAGACAAAATTGGTACTCGTATAGAGAATTTTTGCACCTATTTTACTGGCAATTGTTGCGAGTCCCATGCTTCCAAGCGCGTGAACGCGAAACGCCTGTTCGCTATTCTCTTCACAGGCATCAACATCGCTCATTGCCGCAAAGTTGAGAATGACATCAGGTCGGTAGTTGAGTAAGGCGGTATTTGTTTTCTTAAAATCAGTGATATCGAGTTGATTGATGTCCGTGGCGAGAAAATTAATACTTTCTCTGCGCAGCAGATTCTGCATCGCTGTGCCGAGCGCACCACTGGCTCCACTCATGAAAATCTTCACTTTTTTATTATATGCCTCCTGCATCTCTTGTCAATTGAAATAATTACAGTGATAACATCTTCTTGACTTTTAGCATTTTTTGCAGATAATACATCTTGGTTTATATGTTGTATTGTATATGTTTTCTAACTTTGCTGTATAGTTGAGAAAGTCAAATGAGATATAAATGTAAGAGGAGGTAGTAATAATGGCAGACAAGAAAGCAGATCTTGCTGGTCCTGGCATCAGTACCTACGAAGAGGTAGAAAAAATTCTTCCTAATGACTATAAGCCCTTACAGACACCAATGCAGCGGATGAAAGCTCTCTTTGCGATTAAAGAATATATTGAGAAGAACCTGTGTAAAGAACTGAATCTGCAGATGGTCCAGGTTCCTCTCATCGTGGAACGCGAGAGTGGGATAAATGATATGCTTGACCGCGATGGGTCACGCACACCAATCGAGTTTCCCTGTGGCCTAGGGCTCAAAAAGGCGCTTAATGCCCAAATCGTACAGGCAGCAACCAAGTGGAAGAGGCCAGCTTTGAAGCAGTTCGATTGCAAGATTGGCCAAGGAATCTGCACAGATATGCGAGCCGTACGTAAAGACTATTTTCTGGACCACGACCACAGTGCCTATGTCGACCAGTGGGACTGGGAAAGAGTGATGACCCCTGACCAACGTAATCTTGAATTTTTAAAAGATATAGTACGTAAGATATGGAAGGTCATCCGCGGTGCAGGAAAGTTTGCACAGGAGAACTCCCCAGAGCTCAAGACAGACAAGTATCCTGATTTTCCTGAAGAACTTACCTTTTTGCACGCTGAGGATATCCTCGATATGTATCCAGACCTACCGCGCAAACAGCGTGAGACACTGACAGTGCAAAAATATCCAGCAATTTTTATCATCGGTGTTGGCTACGTCCTCAAAGATGGATATCCGCATGAAATGCGGGCAGCAGATTATGACGACTGGATTACTGACACGTCAGCTGAGACAGGCAAACCGACCCATGGCCTCAACGGTGACATCTTAGTTTGGAACCCAGTGACAAAACGCAGACATGAATTAACCTCTATGGGCATCCGCGTTACAAAGGAAACCTTGGTAAAACAGCTCGAGCTCGCTGGCCAGATGGAAAACCTCAAGCAGCCATACCATAAAGCAATCATGAACGGTGAAATCCCATTGAGCATCGGTGGCGGTATTGGACAGTCTCGGACGTACATGTACCTCTTGAGAACTGCGCACCTCGGTGAAGTCAGTGTTACGGTATGGCCAAAGCACCTCAAAGATATATGTGATAAAAAAAACATCCACGTCCTCGAGTGAGTAAGAGTTTGCTGTAAGGCAACAAAAAGAGGCACCTATTGTATATTTAGTCTATTCAGTTTTACAAGAAATTCACTGAATATAATAATGTAAAAACTAGAGTTTATAACCTATTTTTCTCAAAAACTCGTAGCGTTCTTTACGCGCGTGTTCATCTTCAATACCTTTTGGCGCAAAGCCATCAATGACTCCAATCACACCGCGACCTTGTTCGTCCTCAGCGATAATAATTTCAACTGGATTTGCTGTAGCACAAAAAATAGTAACAACCTCGGGACAGGCTTTAATTTTATCCAAGACATTGATGGGAAAAACATTTTTTATAAAAATAATGAAAAAATGTCCGGCACCAATTTTATATGCGTGATCTTTTGCCACAGCAGTCAATTCCTTATCATTACCTTCATAGCGGACAAGGCACTCTTGTGATGCCTCGCAAAATGCCAGACCAAATTTGATCTGTGCCGAGGCATTTACCAGCGCCTCATACAGGTCTTCGGCAGTTTTGATAAAATGGGTCTGACCACAAATGACATTCACACCTTCACTCGGCTCGATTTTTATTTTTTTAAGCTCCATAAAACCCCCTGGTAAAAATACCTAAAAATCCAAAATGCCTAAATCCCTAAACTTGAATATTTAATAAAGCATCCTTGCATGTTTTGTAATAAAAGGTTATGGCTACGGTTACGACACCCGTTTCGTGCGAGGGTCATGTTTACGGAATATAATAGACGCTGCCCTTTAACGCTTGACGATACGGGCTGCCGTCTCGTCCCGAGGCTCCATCTCGTGTGTCGAACTCGATGTAAGACAGACGCCGAGGGAGTGACCCTAACCCATAAACTATCTGCATATTAATATCCTATCTCTTTCAGAAATTTCTTATCCTTCCGCCACTTTTCCTTCACCCTCACCCACAATTCCAAGAAGACATCACGGCCCAGAAAATCTTCTATCCCTTTACGCGCTAAAGCACCAACCTTTTTCAACGCTTCACCATCCTTTCCTATAAGAATGCCTTTTTGAGATTTCCTCTCGACATAGATCGTCGCTCGTATAAAATCTTTGCCTCTCTTCCGTTCTTTAAATTCGTCAATAACAACACACGTGGAATAAGGTATCTCTTTTTTAAAAAGTTCAAAGATTTTCTCACGTATCAATTCAGCAACAAAGAATCTTTCGGGTCTATCAGAAAGATCTTCTTTTGGATAGAGAAACGGCCCTTCTGGAAGATAGGTGAAGAGCACCTTTTTAAGTTCTTCAATACCATCACCGAGTAATGCTGAGATTGGAATAATATCTTTCATCCCCTTGTTTTTAAGTATCTCTATGATCGGCAGAAGCTGTGTTTTAGGAATAAGGTCTATTTTATTAATAACGCTGATGAGCGGCTTTTCTGTTAAAAACCTGTGGGGAAACGCACTCTCTCTGAACCCTGGGTCAATCATCCAGATGACTACGTCAGCATCTTCGACTGCCCGAGTAATCTTATCGACCATCAGTTTTTGGAGTTCATATGCAGGGACAATAATTCCTGGAGTATCAAGAAAGTAACACTGGCAATCACCCTCAGTAAGGATACCGAGAATACGGTTGCGTGTTATTTGAGGTTTGGAACCAACGATCGATAATTTTGTTCCTATTAAACGATTCAGCAGTGTCGACTTGCCAACATTTGGTTCGCCAATGATTGCAACGTAGCCTGCCTTCATAGTATCCTGCTCTCAAAAATTATTTCCATCAGTACGTGGTCCAGAAAATAAATAC
>Ga0209636_10002284_pt1 | contig 19537 bp, 13 predicted proteins | sample DeeMarSWOR152_54_FD_187464 | JGI IMG/M metagenome (GOLD analysis project Ga0209636, IMG submission 187464) | Marine sediment microbial communities from White Oak River estuary, North Carolina - WOR-1-52-54 (SPAdes) (version 2) | ecosystem: Environmental > Aquatic > Marine > Intertidal zone >... | reverse complement strand
TTTAATTTATATTTCTTATTCTTCTTTCATAAATCTCAAATCACTTACCACTCTTTTTATTGATCTTATAATAGAATATAACTTTGGTGCATTGCTATCACCTGTTTGTGCAAGAGACCTCTGGATACCTTCAAGTCCCTCTAAATTTTTATTTAATGCTGATTCGGATAATCCCAATCGTTCAATATTCTCATCGGGAACTTCTTCTCTGCCTGTAGTCATTTTGAATATTGCAAATCCAAGAATTCCTCCGATAACAAGCCCGATTAATGCACCTAAAATTATTGGGCCAATAGAAGTCTTATTAACATCTTTTAACTCTCTTGATATCTCCAATGCCCACCCAACATGACCGTTTTCAGCAAGTTTTTTAATATTTCCACAGGGTATTTCTTTGCAATTTTTTTCTATTTCTTTAAGGTATTTTTCAATAGTGGGGTTTGTTGCTTTGAATGCCATTTCATGACCTATAACTTCCTGTTCTTTTGGACCTAAGTCGCCGTCAGCATCACGAAATGCAAATATTGCCAGTTTTATGGCAGCCGTATCTCCTTCCCCAGGTCCCGATCCCTCAGAGTAATCATCAAAATTCGGGTCCTTTGCCAAAACCGTTGGTTTCGGAACCTGACCTATAAGGTGTATACCAAATTCATGCCTTCTATGGTCAAAGTCATTATCCCATACATAAATTTTTGAGCGGCATGATTTCTCATCCCTCTCATAATACAACATATATCTTGCATTATCTAAATCACTTTCTAATTCAAGTACATAGTCATCGGGTACGGTACTTACAACTTTTTTTACATGTGCATAAACCATAATAGTATGACCTTCATGTAATTTCTTATCTTCAGGGTTCAAGTCCTTAAATTCCTTAAAACTATATACCTGTACTTTTCCCTCATCCCTTAATTTTTTACAAGTATGCCATGATATTTGGCCGCTTCCGCAGTCAACAATGAAACTATTAATTTCATCTACTGACAGAATAACATCCTGCCCACTAACAACTCCGGTTACCATAATCATTATAATGATACTGGTTAATATTTGTGTAATTTTAGCTTTCATTTTTTCGTTTGTAATTATTGCCCCATATCCAACCTCTTTTTAATCATCCTGTTAATTACTTCTATTTTGTCTCCGATATCATCTATCGGAACATTTAATTCAATTAATCTTTTACCTGTCTTTTTGATATTCTCATCAAACTTTTTAAATAATCTTTCAATTTGTCCTTTTTTAGTTTTCACTGTAGGAACCTTTAATTCATCATCAGGTATCTTTGATAAGTATTTTTTAATAGCCCTTATATGTGTTTCCAGATCATCATTAATGACGTTCGACATCGTTTCTACCTCATCTTTCACATCCGCTATTATACCCAGACATTCTTCAATTAATTTTTTATTTTTCTCCGCTCCCTCTTTCTTGAGAACATAGGATAGTTGATCATCCTTAATACCCCTTAATTGTGAAATTACATTATCCAGGTATTTCTGTTCGTCCCCGAATTTTTTAGTGTATGATGCCATCCTATCATTTATTTCTTTGAGCTTGGGATATAAATCTTCACCATCACTCCGTATCTGACTTAATACATGCCTTTCAAATTCCTCCGATTCCAGCGATTCGCCAAGATTACCTATCCCGCTTTCAGCATCCTCTAATTTATCTTTTAATTCTTTAAGCAGTACCATAATTCTTCCAACAACAAAAGGAACCTGCCCCCACCTTGATTCTTTATCCAACACAACATAGTTCTTCCAGAATTTCGTTACCGTGGATGCGTAAGCTTCAGGAGTTTCTTCTTCCGGGAACCTGTCAGTAATCTTCGTAAATGCAATATTATCCCCATAGAAGAGAGAGTGATGCCGCATCAATTCTTTCTCATCTCCATCCTTGGCTCCATCATACATGCTTCTTAACCATACAAAATCTGCGAGTCTCGGCGGAATTCCGGGGGCTGTTTCCCAGGGATGCAGACCTATCATTAAAGAATACACACAGGTGCTGTATTTTCGGGTATATCGTGAATCCAGCGAGAGCATTTCCGCCTCCTTTGCGCTGTATTTTCTAAAGATGTTCTGGAACTTCTCTCTCCCTAAATTTCTTTCCTCAATGTTTCTCTCATCTGAACTGAAAACACCTATTGCATGACCTAATTTCTCTTCCTCGTTTATTATCTGACCGGTGTCCCCGTCTATAGTTATAAGTCCATTCTTTTTCAGAATTTTCCTCACATTAGATTCTATATTCCCCGGAGGTATTGTATGTGAATAATTCAGCATGGGATTTGTCGCGATCTTAAGTGCTTTGACTTCCTTATGTGTGTATCTTATATACTCTTCGTCTCTGTCTAACTTATGCATTATATCCTTAAAATAACTTCCAAGAAGCATATTTTCTTCCTGGATTCGTTTTCTTTCTTCCTCGGTTATGCCTATCCTGTGCACATTAACACTCTGTTGAGGGTTCGTGATCATATCATGAACTCTCTCCATTTTTGTCTCAAAATCTCTTTTGTAAATTTTAAAGTTACTTACCTTTCTTTCAAGGTTTTCTATCCTCACTTTTAATGATCTTATCTTATCTTTAACCTTTTCAAGTGTTTGCTGGGCTGTCTGAACTTCGGATTTTGCCTTTCTTATTGTTTCCTTACTTGAAAACCAGCCGGAGCGGCTTTCCATGCTTCTTACTTTATCATTTCCGAGTATGATTTTATTCTCTAAGTTTTCCCGGCGGGATTCATATTGCGATAATTTATCTTTCTTGGTTAACAGTTCACCCTCAAGTTCCGCAAGCTTTTGATTTATTCCCGTATTAATATCATTTAAAAGTCTTTCGGCTTCTGCATACCAGAGAATTTCAGATTCGGGAAATATAACCTCGTAATAGCCGAGAGTTGAAAAGCGATGCTCTAACCCCAGTACTCTGTTCTGCAAATCATTTAAATCCAGCCATTTCCCTTTACCCTGTTTCTTTTTACCCGGAACAAATCCCAGGTCTATAAGGAATCTGATTAATATTTCCCTGAGCATTCTATCGCCTGTAACGCCCTTTACTGTTCTGTCAACAAGGAAGAACAACTTAAAGGGATTTGAATAATCTTTTTCATTCACATTGACTTCTTTTTTGTGGGACATTATAAAGTGCAGTTCCTTCAAAGCCGCCATTGCATTGCCTATGGTAAGCGCCACCTCATTGGAAGACGGGAGTACACCCAGACCAACCATAAGCGGTATTTTATGAAATGTATCTGTAACCCATTTTCTGATATCTAACGGCAGATCAACAATCATACCTGATCCGGTACCACCTCCGAGTGCGCCAACAAATACAAATACAAATTCATCAGACTTGTTTCTACTTCGGATATCATTTATAACCCCTGTAATATGGGTCTTGATTGCACTTTTATCAACGCAGTACAACGCCTTACCATATAACCTGTGCTGTCCTGCCCCCTCACCGGTACCGCCGACAAATTCCAGCGGGAGAAATGGTGCAACCTCTCTGAACATCTCCACAGCAGGTCTTTCAAGAAGTATTTTATTTTCTGCTTTTATTCTGTCGCATTCGTCTAAAGACCCCTGATTGCTGTCAATTACTATAAATTCTTCATTTCTGGGAACGCCCTCGCTCATCTCAAGTTCTTCTACCATTTCATTTACTATCATTCCGCCGACGCCTCCTAATCCGACAACAATCTTGTTGACCATTCCTTTAAATTCTTCCATCGTGATATTTGCCTTTATTTTATTTATTATTTTTTAAATTATTCATCATATCTCATTTTTTTATCCTGTATTTTTAATCTTTCGTTCATGTCTCTGATGCTTTCGTCCATTAAATTAATATCTCCTTCATCCCCGCCCTGCTCGCGTTCTGTGTTCCTCGCTCTCCTTCTTACATCTTCTACGTACCTGAGACCCTTTTTCTCCCTGCGCCTTACCAAAATGAACTTGAACACCGATGCAAATGCCATAAAAAGGACACATACAATCATGACATTGTAAATATCCCATGCTTCTTCTATACCAACTATCCCAAGCCATTCTCTAATAATATAAATATCAAGCAGATATAGGAACCATACAATGACTGCAAATCCAAAGATAATGCCGCTCATCACAAGTATAATGGTTGCAACACCTTCAACCGCAAGATAAAACAATTCCTCCCCGCCACCCGTCTGGAACCATATAACAAAAGTGGGAAGTAAAATGCAAATTCCCAGTATAATTAATACGATGTTTACTATATTTGGAAGTATCTGGTATTCATAATAATCCACAATAGGAAGTGTGATTAACAATACCCCAAGCAACATCAATATTGCAAATAAAGGTGTTATCTTCAATTTCCTCTTTTTAGTTTCAGGTTCTGCTTCATCCCGGATTTCATCTCTCGGATTCATTTTACATTATCCACCCATATATAAAAATATATGGATTAATTTTTTACAGTATTTAATTATTTATTATAAATTATTTATTATAATTATAATTAAATAATAAAATATAAATTCATTTTCTATATCCTCGGATGTTCATCAAATCCTTGAGTTCTAAGTTCTCTTAATCTTCCCTTTATTTCAGCATCATTTAGCATCCCATCCACAATACTTATTACCTCATTGGTAATTTTACCGTCATTTGATTTCACAACTTCTTCAATCAATATTTCAATTATCCGCGTGTCTATAAATTTATTTTCAGCATGGATTTTATCAACCATTTGTTTGAGTTTTTTCTTGTTGATTTGTTCCGGAGCGATTCCCTTCTTTTTTTGAAGATGTTTTAGCTCTTTTTCCAGATTTACTATTCCTTTGTTTAGTTTGCTTATCTCTTTATCTCTAGTTTTTAATTCTTTTGATAACTGAGTTTTTTCCGCTTCGTATGATTCTATCTCTATTTTTATATCTTCCTCCAGTTTCTTTATCCTCCGCTTTAATTTAGTTATTTCCTTATTTTTAGCCGGTGTTTCATATTCTATTGCCCTGATTTTTCTTAATCTTTCTTTTATTTCATCATCATCCAGCATCTCACCTAAAACCTTTACCAAGGTGTTGATAAATTCAGCATTATTTTCTTTCTTGGCGTTTTCAATAAGTACTTCAATTATGTAAGTATCTAAAAATCTATTTTTAGCATGAACTTTAGTGATTAATTTGTTGAGTCCTTCTTGGTCAATTTCTTGACTTGCTTTTGTATTTTCTATTTGTTTTTCCAGATTCTTTATCTTTCCTTTTAGCTCTCCTTTCTTACTCACTAATCTCTCAATGCTTCTGTCTTTCTTTTTCAATTCATTTAACAAGCTGCCTGTCGTTTTTTCCAGTTCACTTATTTTATCAGTTAATGCTTTTTTTTCTTTTTTTAATCCATTAACTTCCCGGTCTTTCGCCGTACATAATTTTTTCCATGACTCAATTTCTTTGTCCTTATGGGACGGTTGCTCTGTTTCCAGCGAAACTACCATGTCTGGTTCTTCTTCATCTTTTGTACCATATCCTCCTATTATTTGATATACTTCTAATTCCGTGCCAGTATCTCTTATCTCATAGTGTTTGTTTCCGTCGGTTATTTCCCACGTATCGGGAGATGTTCTTGAAATTTTTGCATCATAAGACAGATGGTGATTGTATCTCTTAAAACACCCTTTCAACAGGGCAGAGTCAATATTTTTTTGATTTTTTGATTTATAGTTCTTCTGGAGAAATGCACTCATTATGTACTTCAATTTAAACACATACTTTTCTATTTGACATACCATTAATTCCGTGCCAGTATCTCTTATTTCATAGAGTTTGTTTCCGTCGGTTATTTCCCAAGTATCTTGAGATATTCTTGAAATTTTTGGATTGGACAGCGGGTGCCTATTGTTCTTAAAAGATGATAGCAACACCCTTAAATCCATATTTGATTCCGACTTATCTTTATATATCTCCAGAATTTTCCTTCTTTTATAATGCAACTTAAACACACACTTTTTTTTCGTTTCTGTTTTCTTTTCTATAACTTCGGGTATTGCTCCCGTACTCTCACCCCCGAGTTGCTTTGTTTCTGGAGGAACTGCTACTACATCTGGTTTTTCTTTATCTTTCAAGGCATATACAAATAATTCATTGCCAATATCTTTTATTTCATAGAGTTTATTTCCGTCGGTTATTTCCCATGTATCTGTAGATATTCTTGAAATTTTTGGATCGGACAGCGGATACCTATTGTTCTTAAAAGTTGATAGCAACACTATTGAATCAATATCTGATTTCGATTTATCTTTATATCTCTCCAAAGTCTTCTTTCTTTCGTACTTCAACCTAAACACACACTTTTTTTCCATTTCCCTTTCTTTTTTCATATCTTCTGGTTGTGATCCGGGACCAGAGTATATTTCCAATTGTTTGCATGTATCCTTTACCACATAGGTGTGATTTTGATCGGATATTTTCCAGAGACCTTCTTTTATTTCTGAAATTGTTACCTTCTCATTCATAGGGAATCCATTCTCTTTAAAAACTACCCTAATAAAACTCGCATTCTTTCTCTCCAGCGATTTCTTACATTCCTCATATCTCTTCAACGATGATGACAGGTTGAACAAACATTCTTTTTTCTTTTTTTCACCAACAAACTTCCTTTTTATCCTTTTTAGGTCATCTGCATATGGTCGTGTTCCATGCACCATATCATCAATTATTTCCACCATTTTCAATAGTTACATTATGTCAACCTTATAAGCCCACCTTAAAGAGTTTTATTAATCAGATAAGTGCGCGTATATTAGCATTTCATCATTTTGTGGGAAGTTATAATTAATTTGTATCCACATCTAATTAGACATCATACCATTGGATGATCCTAAAACCCACATGATGATCTGAGTTGTCTTAATCTTTCCTTTATTTCATCATCATCCAGCATCTCATCTAAAACCTTTACCAGGGTGTTGGTAAATTCAGCTTTATTTTCCTCCTTGGCTCTTTCAATAAGTGCTTCAATTATGTAAGTATCTAAGAATCTATTGTTAGCACGAACTTTATCGATTAATTCAAGGAGTCCGTTCTTGTCAATTTCTTGACTTACGCCACCTGTCTTTCCTCCCAGTTCGCTTATTTCATCCTCTAATCTTTTTTTATCTATTTTTAATTCATTAAGTTCCCGGTCTTTCTCCATACATAATTCTTTCCATGACCCAATTTCTTTGCCCCCAGAGGCCAGTTGCTCTGTTTCTGGAGAAACTGCCATGTCTGGTTCTTCTTCATCTTTTGTACCATATCCTCTTGTTATTTGATATACTACCAATTCCCTGCTGATATCTCTTATTTCATAGTATTCATTTCCGTCGGTTATTTCCCATGTATCTTGAGATATTCTTGAAATTTTCGCGTTTTTGGATAGGGGGTGATGATTGTCCCTAAACCTCCCTTTCAACAATGCAGAGTCAATATTTTGATTTTTTGATTTATACATTTGAAGTGTTGGCTCCAGTTTGTACTTCAATTTAAACAAATACTTTTCTTCTTTTGTTACCATTTTCTTTTCTTTTTTCATATCTTCTGCCAGCGATCCAAGATCGTCATATATTTCCAGATGTTTACCTGTATCCTTTACCACATAGGTGTGGTTTTGATCGGATATTTTCCAGAGATCTTCACTTACTTTTGAAACTTTTGCATCATCATCCACAGAGAGCCCCTTACTTCTAAACATTGGTATAATTAGAGCAGTATCATTGTTTTCCAGTGCTTTTCTATTATCTCTCGATTCCAATTTGAACAAACACTTTTCTTTATTTTTTTCACCAACAAACTTCCTTGTTATCCTTTTTAGGTCATCTGCATATAGTTGTGCCCCTTCTACTATATCACCAATTATTTTCACCATTTTCAGTAGTTACATTATGTCAACCTTATAATCCTCTGCCTTAAAGAATTTTTATATTATTTGATTCAAATTTAATGTTTATTAATTAAATATATAAAAATAAAATGTTCGGTTTTTTAAAGCAGATTTTCCTGGACATTAAAAAATTGTTCGGGAGTGGGAGACAGAATCATGAGGTAAACGGGGAGTTTGTTAATGATATTGACCGATTATTGAATGTGCTGGATAAAATAGAAACAGACAACACCATATTATGCGAAGAGATTAAGGACTTGAAACACAAAATAATTTACAATAAAGATAAAATAAAAAAAGGGCATTTGTCATTAAACGAAACCGTAAAAAAACTGATTGAATATGCTGAACCGCACATTAAAGTATTTGAAAATTATGAACTATATAAAACCCTGTTGGTAAGGGCTGAAGAGCGCGGGAAAGCATTGGATGAGGTGATGATCAAGAACAACGAGATACGATCAATTGCAATTGAGATTTATAAAAAAGAAAAGGAATATAAAAAAGCAGAGAAAGAAAAGAAACCAAAACCAAAAAAAATATTACCTGACGAGATAAAAGTTAAATCAATTGATGTTTTAAAACTTGAAAACAGGCAATTGATTAAAGAAATTACCAATTTAATATCACACGAGCAGGACACTGAAAACTTGAGGGATGCATGGAACAGGTTCGTAAGAAAAGAGAAAAAAAGATTGGAGAGCATTGAATCAAAACATGAATTTGCAGAGCAAAAAGAAATTCTGGGCTGTTACAAAAAGTTTTGCAATGAATATTTGACTGAAAAAGGACTGAAAAATCTGGTTAACAAAACAAGGATGTATGTAAAACCTACGAAAAAAAGCAAACTGCGCGGGAAAATTGAAATGCTTGTGGTGGCAAAAACAACAAAAAAATTAAAATCGTGTGATGTAAAAGCGCCCGTAAATATCCTCAACAATGCAATTGTTGAATTATTATTTAACAGAACCGAGGAATTAATCGGGATACCTGAAAATCATTAAAAATAGGCGAATAACTAAAGTTACTCGCGATATTTTTTATCGCAAAAAACCATATAATTTATAATACAATTAAAAATGGAAGTATTTACACTCGGAATCGGAGAATGCGGAAGAAATATGACACTAAAATTATACAAAATTATGCACGAAAATAGATTTAAAAATCTTTTAAGACATTGTGAGTTCTCCGTTACAGATATAGGGGAGATCCGTAGGATAAAAAGTTTTATGGACGAAATGGGCATATCTCAAACCGAAGCAATGGAAGATGAGGAAAAAATTCCCGATAAAATAGGTGTTGCAGGCGATAAAGGAAAAATAAATCTTATTAGGATTACTGAACATGCCAGTCATGCGGGTGGAGGTGTTGGTGGCTTGTGGCATACAGCGGCATCAATTGCAATGGAATTTGTGAATAAAGATGTAAAGGGGACCAAACATGCAAAAGAAATTCTTAAAGGGTCCGAGTATTTTGACTGCATTAATATTTTCAACAGTGCTGGGGGGGGATCGGGATGCGGCGCAGGACCTGTATTGATGGAATATTTAATAGACCTATCAGAAAAAAAAGGGCTATTTGAAGGAAGACTTCACACGGCAACAATCGCTCTTCCATTTAAAGATGAAGTCGGGCAGTGGAGGGATGCCAATGCGGCTTCAAATATCGGGCGATATTCAAAGCATTGTGATGCAATAATTATTGCAGATAATGAGTATGCTGAAAACCTTGCAGGTTTTGGTATGGACTCTCGCGCACACGCTGCAGGAATGGTAAATGAAATGCTTGCACATGTCTGGATGTGGATGCCGCTGGCAAGCCTTAAAACAGGCACTGAACAGCGAACAAAGGATTTTGAATCAACTGATTTCAGGAGAATGCTCAGTCGCGGCGAATGGGCAGGACCTGTGGTTCCATGTTTTGCCAGATATACGACCCAACAGTTAGAGGATGTTGACTTTCGCGGGCTTGTGGAAACAACAATGAGAGACGGCAGCATGGTAAATTGCAATCCTGAAACCTCAAGAAAAGTAATGGTTATCGTGGTCTTTCCGTCCGGTTACGCATCTTATGTATTGCCTCCGGGTAAACCAAATCCGAATCTCCCGGAGATACCGACACGCAATGAATTAAGAAAATATCTTATTGATGAATTATTCAATGATAAAAAAAAGGATGTCAGTGTTGAATATTTGTGTTCCGATGCCATTAAAGACGAGGTTCATGTGATTGCTTTTCTTACCTCACCACACATCCCCCGGTTTCTTGAGCTATATGAGACATTCAAGAATTATCTTTCAGATAAAGAACAGATGATTGAGGACATATATATTGCCGCACCGTCTCTCAGGAGAATGCAGAAAAAAAAGAGGGACGAAGTGGTTCAGGAATCTATAAGGGACTATGAAAACGCTTATAGTTTATTTGAAAATTATTTGAAATTTTTGAAGTATGATATTTGATTTCATTATTTTCATTATTATCAATCCTTATCACAATCTCAAATAAAAATGGTAAACAAAAGGATAATACCTGTTTTTTTCACATTATTCACCTTATGTGTCATCCTTGGTATCTTCAATATTAATGTTGTATCAGAAGAAGCATACAAGAATTTCAGAGAGGGAGATATACTTTATCATAATAGTAATTGGATTAGAATGGAATCGGGTCACGTTGGTATAATCGTTAAAGATAATAATGGAAATTTAGTTGTTAGAGAATCGCTTAAAAAAGGAGATACTGGTAATATCGGCGTGGTTGACACATCACTTGATGATTTTTATAAGCGATATAAATCTGGAGACATTAAACATTTACGAGTAAATGTAGATGACGAAACCTCTAAAAAAGCTGCTGATTACGCGAAAACGATTGAAGGCAAATACTCGCTTACGCCATGGGCAGATAAGAAGTGGTATTGTAGCGAACTTGTATCTACTGCATATAAAAAAGGGGCAAACATAAATTTGGGCTCAATTTTTAAACTATGGATTACGCCAGACGATATATATAAAAATAAAAAAACTTATGATGTCGCTGACAAAAAAGAGGATAATGAGTATAAGAAAAAGGATGATGAATATTATGTTGAATACCACCAGAAATTTCCCCTACCTCCAGATGACCCTGGAGGCGGAGCAGCTAACATAGGTGGAGGAGATGATGACAGCAGTTTACCTCCTTCTGAGTATAGTATAATTCCTGGAGGCATTAACTTTAGTTCAATTCAATTAAACTATATCTCCACTTACTCTGATCCAACAGTAGAAGCATATAACTTCAGTTTCATAGTCAAAGCAAAAATAGCTAGGGAAAATGATGAATCAATAGACCTTGAAAATACTGCGCAGCAACCATTAAATGCTTTCTTAGTCGGGATTACTCTGCCTGATGATATATTCTGGGTAAACTTAAACCCAGGGGAGCCAGACAGGATAATAGATGAAAATTTAGAGAAAACAGACATTGGAAGAATAATGTTAGAGGCGGATCTTAGAATGAAAAAGGATTTCGGTAAAAATGAAAATCCCTGTGCGAATATTACAAAAGACATAGAAACTATTTTTTGGGAGCAATTGGATAAAAAGGAAAGTGAATTAATTAAGAAAAGTATGTGGGGGGCATGCAATAGAGAGATAGATAATCCTGAAAACGTTAGATTTCATTCTGTGTCAAGGCATTGGATTATCCCCCATGATGTTACGGCTTATGGGAATGATAACGAGATTTATATCGTCAATGCAACATTAAGCATTCTTTCAGAGCCAGTGTATAATTATTCATTGGTTGAAATCATAAATCAGGATATTTCATCAATTTCAAAGAAATGTCTTAATGATTTAGATGATGCTGCGAAAGAGTATGGTCGTTTCGCAACTGAACTGGAAGATAAATTAATTCTTCCGAAAGTAAACTACTCGGTAAATTATGATAGCAGTTATTCTGACCTGAGGCGAGTTTATGTGTCGTTGGCACTTGCACAATGGTACAAAGAACACGATAGAGAAGGAATGTTTTCAGATATGAAAGATACTAAAAATCTTAATGGGTTAGAATCACAAAATGCGTGGGATTCGATGGATATATGGCGAAAATACAATGATTCTTTTTATAAAGGGGATTACCACTGCTGGAAAAATACGACATCTGAAACTAGGAGCGGCAACAAAATTATTACAAGTATTCAAAGTAGATATTATACCGGGGGTGGTGTTGATTTTAAAAATATAAAAATAGATGTGATTGATGACATAAAACCGGAATTAAGAAAGAAGATATCCGATTCCATACATGGTCATGGCGAATTTACAGAACAAGAAGGCGAGTATTTCTTTGGTGATGTTTCATCTATTTATTCAAGAACTTCAGAACCTCCCGAACCCCCAGAACATCCAGAATATCCAGAACCCCCAGAAAATGGACACCCACCTGAAAATAATACTGAAGACACAGGGGGGGAAACATCCAGTTCTGATATAACAATAAATAAAAATATAAATCATGTTGGAGATACAACAGAAGATACTAAAAATACAGATGGTGATACATCCCACAAAAAAGGAAAAATAATTGTAATCCTTCTGGTAATTGTAGGAAGTATTGTTGGAGTTATAATGCTTATGCTTTACAAGGGGCAAGTTTAATAAATTAAATTTTTCTTATTTGATTATTGCCAAGGGCAATATTTAAACTAAAACAACTAAAAAATAAAATAACAACAAAAGTAAATATCTGAAATATCAAAGGATGAAAATAAAAGTTTTAATATTCGCAGTAGTATTTTTAATAGTTTGCAGTAATGTATTTGCAGGTGGGTTATCAGAAAGTGTTGAAGATTATTATAACAAAACGGATAAGTATAATGAACTTAATTCCATAAATGAAAAACTTATTTTAGATATCGGAATATTAGAAAAGGATATCGTGGAACTTGATAAATCTATAAGTGATAAAGAAGACCGGATTGAAACTAAAGAAGAGGATATTAAAGAGATGGAAGGTAAAATAGAAGACACACAAGAAAACATCGCTGAATTAAAAACCAAAATAAGTGAAGTAAAAAATTTAAACGAAAAACAAATATTAAAAATTGCACTGGGAAGCACCCCAATGTTTATTCTTGGCTTGTTCTTAACAACAATCTTATTATTTTATTTATGGAAAGAGAGGTGGGAAGGATGAGTAAACGAACATCTTTACAACAGGACCGCGGAGCAGCACGAAAAACAAAAACATCTTCAAAGACAGTTCTTACTGTGTTATTTTTACTTTTGGTTGTTGTGGTCGGATATTTAGCATTTGTTAATGTTGTTAATGGTAATGGCAATACGGATTCTATAAATAATGAAACTTCAAACAAAACAGAAACAATTCAAGAGGAAATACCTTATGAGCAGTATAAATCACTTCTAAATGAAATAAATGTCAGCGGAAAAAAAGAAGAACTGAAAAATGCCACATCAGAATTCATAGATAAATACTCAGAACTTAACGATAGTGAAGAATTTATTTCTAATGTTACAGCGTTTCTTGAAAATATCAATACATTTGATAAATTATGGGATAACAAAGATAAAAAAGAAAATGAAATAAATGAAGTTGCTGAAAAAATAGAAAAATATCATAAGAATATCAATGATTTTGACAAAATAGAATCAAATAAAACAAAGAATATAACAAAATTGGTTGACGATTTATATTTTGAAGAGATAAGTAAAATAGAGGATGAAACGCATTCTGGTGTGGAAATCAAAAATATGGAAAATGAGAAAGAAAGATTAAATAATAAAAAAGACCGGTTAATAAAAAATAAAATAGAGAAACAAGAAACTGAAGAGAACAGAACAAACACGCTCACAAACAGAACAAATAAATTATCAGAACTAAAATCTAATCTGTCCAAAGAAAAAAGAAAATATAAAATATCAGAAAAAGATTACTGGGATGCCAAAATTGAATTAATAATAAATTTCTTTGTCCCCTATGGAATCATAGCAATGATATTGGGATTAATTGCAGGTGTTGGGATAAGTTACTACTGGAAACAGAGAACAGATTATTTATCCCTGCACACATATAAATTGGATATTACTTATTCCTTAAAGATTTCCGCCGGAATTATTGGTTTGTTGATAATTATTTTATCTGTTATTGTTTATACAAAAGGTATGAAATTATTTGAGCATATTTTATATTTTATGATTGGAGTTTATATCATGTTAGTTTTACTATTATTGATTGTCCTAAAGTTTCACAGGGACAATTCTTAAATATTTACGCCATCGTCAAAATACTTTTTATGCGTTTTAGCGTAATCCGCAGCCGCACTTTTTAATTCTTTTAACTTTTCAAGCGTTTCATCAAATGTCAAAATTACCGTCATTGATGCCAGATTTCTTTTTGTTATGGAAATTCCAAAACGGGGATCATTGGAGTACTCGCCGAGAACATGATACGCTTCATCCGAATTAATTTTTCCTTTAAGATAATGGGGTGGAATTCTTAATGCCCCATAATCCTTAACCGCTTCTTTTGGATTTATATTATCTAGGGTTAAACTCCCAAGAGAATCATTGATCATATCTCTTACACTAATTCCTTTCCATAAAGGCATGAACTTCGGCAGACAATACCCCAATAAACTTTTAGTCGATTTACTAACTCTTGATATTGCGGAAAATCCGGGTTTTTTTCTATTACCATAACCTATAGTCATTGCACTTATGGCGTCATGCACATCCATAACCTGTGCATTTATACCGTAATCAGCAGGATTTATCCTTTCAAGAACCGACCCTTCAATAATATCTGTCAAACAACGGGCAACATAGAAATTATAATCCCAGAACAGATTATTCATATCACCATAAGCGATTTTTTCATTGTCTATCAAAAGAAAGCAATCAGCATGCTCATACAGTTTATTAAGACATCTCCACGCATTCCATGCTGTTCTACTACCCTCTTTTTTTGCAGGTAATACTCCCACAACAACAACAGGTATGTCCTCATCACGAAACTCCTCCTTTATAGCCTGGGCAACATAAGGGGCAATACAACTTCCTGTTCCGCCGCCCAGACCCACCGAAAGAAATGCAAAAGAAGCAATACGTTCGCGTTTTGCCCTTATATCTGCGTGACTTCCCTTTCGTATCCTTTTTGATAAGAGATTCTTAAAGTTATTGTAATGTTCACTAACCACCTTTTCAACTTTATCAGGATCGCCACCGAATCCTCCAACAACCATACCTTCAAATCCAGCAACCAGTTTTCCTTCTTCACTGACCGCTTCTATGGCTCCTTCATGCTTTGATATTCCTATCCAGAATTCCCTGCTCACATTTTTCAACCTCTTGAAATCTTCAAGTGCGGAGTTTATTGCTATCGGATTTGCTATGAGATGCATATCCTTATTCATAAACATCTTATCAATGATCTGCGTTCCACACTGTCCGGTTCCTATAAATGCGTGTGCCATTTTTTATTGTTATTATTGTATATTTTGTCTATTATCTTCTTACACATTAATTATTATGAAGTAAATAAAAAAACTTCCCCATGGAATGATAACTATTCTCTCCCGCCTGATGACGCTACTTGAAGCACGATGACCGTTCGCACCCTCAAGGTGTTGCTTCACTATGGAATGATAACTATTCGCATTTTCTTGATTATTATTCTTACGAATAATGACTATTCTCCTCCGCAAGATGCTGCTTCCACAAGAAAGGGTAACCATTCTCTTCCGCCAGGTGTTGATTCATCAGCGAATATGACCCTTCGCTTCCTCATAGTATCAATTCCCATAGAAAGAATGATTGTTCGCTTCCGCCAGATGCTGCTTTATAAGGGAATAATAATCATTCAATCCTGCCCTATGATGCTTCTATAGGAAAAATAATTGTTCGCTTCCGCAGGATGATGTTCATCTGGAGAATATCTACTAAAATTCCCAATGTTATTTATATTCTATTCTCCGGAAGGCGTCTCGGTCTCTTTACTCTTTGCAGGTCCAAGTTTCATAGAACCCCGCTTATCGCGAATTAGATTGGAAAGTTTATGGTCTTTACCAAGATGAGCCACCAACGCATCAGCAAGTTCACTGGCTGTTTTGTAGTAATCTTTCAGCGAATCGTTTGCTATCGCAGTCTGCCTTTGCTTTTCCTGTTCCAGGCGGGCAAGTTCCCCCTCAGCTCCTTTAACTTTCGCGTGTTTTTCTGCAAGCAGTGTTTTATATCCATCCACACCAAACGGTATATCAGGTTTTGCGTTCAAAATAGTTTCCTTATTGGCATCCAAGGTTGTATCCATCCATTCCCCGAATGCCAGTTTTTCCGCTTCTGTAAGTGCCATTTTGTTTTTGTTTTATAATTTATTGTTAAACCAACTTATGTTTAAAAAGTATTAGAATTGACTATATAAAAAAGAAATCAAAAATTGAATTTATTGGACCCAAATAATAATTATCTTTAAATTTATCTTTAATTTAAAGTTTATCGTGGATCTTTTCAAGTATTTTTACTATGCTATTAAACCCTTTCTCCTGCCCTTTTCCTAATCTATCCTGCCCATCCACTAATTTATCCTGCCCCTCACTTAATCCATCCACCCCCTCACTTAATCCATCCACCCCCTCACTTAATCCATCCACCCCCTCACTTATATTTTTCAGTAGATTACTATGCACCTTCAATTGCGTATTTCCTTCATCAAGCTTCCTTCCAACATCTCCCAGATCGTCTGTCTGGAGCCGTGTGAACTTTTTAGGCAGTTTAAATGAGGACTCAATCTCAAATTTATCTATATTATCCACGGAAACACGCCCTTCATGTACATCTATGACATTGATAAATTCATCAATAGTATCCGGGGTTCCCTCGCAAATTAGATTAACCCTTCCGTCATCACCTTCATCATTGAATACAAACCCACTTAACCCTATCGCTTTTGCGTGTGCTTCCACGATATCCCTGTAACCCACATCCTGCACTTTTCCTTTAACTGTAACTGCATACCTCATATTATTATTTTTAGTTTCAAACTAAATAAATTAAAAGTAGATTAGTTAAACAAAATTATTTTTTGGAGTTTTGTATTACCTTTTCAATATCGTTCAAATATATAATTTTCACACTGTGAGCTCTTATTTTCTTTCCCTGTAACAAATTAGAAATCTTTTTAAACCAACTATCATCCTGTGTGGTAACCATTAGTGAACCTATGTGCATATTCTCCATTTTATTATAAGCATTTTCAAGAGTATCTCCTGATTCAATCCACTCTATATGTTCATAATCAAGCATAATTTCTCTGACCCCACTATCCTCAGTTACGTCCGAGGACAAATTCAATTTTTCAATTTCTCTCTTACCAATGAATCCTATTATAGTATCTGTTCTTTGTTTCTTGTCCCTGTCTATCACTATAAAATTTTTTTTAGTATTTCCTTTACTATTCACTACCTGATTCTTAATCTTCTTTATTTGAGTAGAAGAGTAACATCTTCCTGGATTTTTCATACTGGCACCCGATTTAATAATATCCTTGCCAGTCAGTTCTCGCATACGCATTGACTCAATCGCTTTAGCACCAATAGATGTGGACATACCTATTAAAACGCCAAAAAGATCTTTACCTAAAAAATGCCACAGATAAGTTTCCTCCGAGATTATTATAGCAAGCCCATTAAAGTAAATTGCAATAATGAAATCTATGATAAACAGCCCGAGCCATAGTATAACAAATATTCTCCTAAATTCTTTAAGTAATTTATTTATTATAACGAAAGGTATTTCCCGTTTTCTTTTTATTCTTTTCCCGGTCCACTCCTTTTCTCCTTGAAACATATTTGCAATCAAAAATGAAATCACTACGACAACAATAAAACTTAACGATAGAATAGATACATACTCTCTATCTTCTTTTTTGATATCGGTACCATCTATTTGTTTAATCAAATTATCGCATGCATTAACTCCTGTTGTATCATTAAGTTCTACATATAATTCTCTTGCTTCAACCGCATAAACTCTTGCTTCTTTTTTGTTATTGTTGGTTAATTCTTTTGTTGCGGATGCGTATTTTAAATCTGCTTTTTTTGTTTTACTTTCTTTATCAATTAGTTCTTTCGCCTTCTCAAGAAGTTTTTTCCCACAATCCGAGATTAACTCCTCACATTTTTTAATCTCAGATGGTTTGGTTTCATGGTATAGTTTTTTTGCATAATCAGCATGTTTCTTTGCATTTTCAAAATCTTTATTTTCAAAATATTTTTTTGCAAGTGAAAAGCTTTCATTCGCTGAGTTATACTTATCTTCCATCCTATCGCAATCGGAAAATAATTTATCAGCATCTTTAATAATCTGCCTGCATTTTTCTTTCCATTCCGTTTTAACATGTTTTTCATTAATAATATTATTACACTTTTCTTTAACTTCGCTGGATATAATTGTTTTTCCCCATTCATAATCTCCGCCATCCCCTGGAGAACATTTTTTGTCTGCCTGATCATAGAGATATTTTGCCGTATTATAAGCACCTTCTCCCGTATATTTAAGGATAATATGATGAACACCACCCTTACAACTAACAAATATATCTTCATAATCATCATTAGTATCAATGTCCAATAGTAAAATATCCCTATTATTTTCACATTGAACACTATGATGCCATAATATAAAATGATCACAGCATTCTTTGTTAGGATTATCTTCATGAAATCCCCTGTCATATACAAAAATTTCAATGTAAGAATCTTTTTTAGATGATAAGAGAATGTGATTGTTATCATCAAACTTAACGGTATAAACTTTTTGAATTTCGCCATCTACTGCACACTTTTTACTATCTTCTGTTCCATAGATGAAAAAAGCAGATTTGAATCCTGCAATAATCTCGTTTAGATTATCACCACTCAAGTCATCTGAACGCAGAGAGATTATTTCTCCAAATTGCGCATCATATTTCTCTTTTTCGGTTCCATTCCAATATAAAACATGGATTTTTCCACTCTTTCCACTTTTAATCCCAACAATAATTTCATTCTTGTCCACATACATTTGCATTATATACTCCCCTTTTTCTACAGGGTAATTCCATTTCTTTTCGCACACCATATTTTTATCAAGAATAAAAACACGAACTTCTGTATCTGATGCAGCTATTATCTCGGATGTGCCATCCTCTGCTGTTTTGATGAATTTTACATGTCCATTTATGTCACATTCCGCTATCTTGTTTAAACCAGAATCAAGAATAGTAACATTATCCGCCCCGATTATTATCTCCTTTTTCCTGTCGCCGGTTATATCGCCTATATAGACATCCCCCATACTCTTTAGGGGGAAGGAAGAAATCTCGTTACCAAATCTATCAAAAACATTGATTTTTGTATCAGTAATGATTATGATTTCTTTTTCCTCGGGTTTATCATCTATATCTAATACATTTATGCTTTTACACGGACCTTCCAATGAGATAGGGTTTTGAAAGAAATGATAATTTGAAATATCATCAGGTTCAAAATATACAACTGAATACCTACTATCTTTGAGACCTACAATAATTTCTTCATCATCATCAATACCATCAAAATCCCCAACATAAAAACACAAAACAGGTTT
>Ga0209636_10002283_pt1 | contig 19540 bp, 23 predicted proteins | sample DeeMarSWOR152_54_FD_187464 | JGI IMG/M metagenome (GOLD analysis project Ga0209636, IMG submission 187464) | Marine sediment microbial communities from White Oak River estuary, North Carolina - WOR-1-52-54 (SPAdes) (version 2) | ecosystem: Environmental > Aquatic > Marine > Intertidal zone >... | reverse complement strand
GCGCCGAGGCTTCTCTTTTGGATTGTTACCAAGATAGTAGAACTAGGTTAGATTCTAGAGCGCGCTATACTTATAGGTGTTGAATCACTTTTCAGACATAAAGCTGAGAAGAAGGAATTGAAAGATTTGATTAACAGAAAAGATTTCACGATAGGGATTTTGGTTGTACTCTGTCTGACAGTGATGTCATTTCCAAATATCCAGCCGATCGAGACTAAGACATGGATTCTTACACAGACTGAACAGTACGATCCTTGGGCTGACATAAATGATGATGGAGAAATAAACATTCTTGATTTGGCCTATCTAGGGAAGAGATTTCGCACTTCTGGAGATCCTATAAACAAGTCAGGTTTGCAAGAGCAGATTGCTGAGATGAATGAAACGGTGACCTTGTTTGAGAAGCAAACAAGGGAGGTCTTCTACTTCAAGAAGTTTACTTTGTATAATTACAAGACTGATGAGTATTGGTACACATGGTACAAAGTGAGGTCTGCTGACTACTATACTTACAGGTTCGATGTCGAGACACATGCCCCCGCAATTCTCAATGACAGGGTTACAGAAGAATTGATATCAAAGACGACTAGTTCTTGGAGTGACCTAGAAGGTGCTGTAATAGCGGAAATGGCGTACGATCTGTGGCAGATCAGCCAAGGAGATGAAGAAGTGTTCGTGAATCTTGCGATCCAGCTAGTGCATCAACTTTGTTACAATGTGACGCTGTACACAAAATATCCTGTTGAAACGATTGTTGAAGAATCAGGAGATTGTGACAACCTTGCAGTCTTGACGGCGTCTATATTGCTTGCTGGTGGATTCGATGTTGTACTTCTATTCGTGTATGCGGATGGCGGCGGACACAGCATGCTTGGAGTCTCCATGACATATCCCCCTGATGATCTGTTCGATTATGGAAGAACCTACCGTCACTACGCAGAGTATGAACAGATATACTACTGGCTGATCGAGGCCACATGGGGAGATCCAGGAGGAGTTAATTGGATAGACCCAGCGACCTCTATTGCCTACAACCAGCCCGGTGCTTTCGTCGGAGACAATCCTTGGGAGCAAATAGACATAGTCAGTGTGATACATCCAAGCGCTAATTAAACAAACGAGAATCAGCAGTAGGTGAACCTATAAAAAGGAGGAATTCCAGACAATATATGTGAATTAATGCCGCTGAGTACAGCATTTGATAACTGAAATCAAGGAAAATCCTTGAAGATGCAGCAGTGATCGCAGACCAAAAGGTCAAAGAAAAGCATTTGTAACTAAAAATCAGCAAATTCTGACAAAACACCAAAAAAGTAAGAATGTGCTAGAGAGGTTCGGGGTATTTATGATAAGGGCTGTAGTTTTTGATGTTGACGGAGTTCTAATAGACAGCAACGAAATAATAATTAAAGCCTACCAAAAAACAGCAGAAAAATTGAGAGTACGAATTCCATCACCACAAGAAGTTATTGGCTTAATGGGCAGACCATTGGTAGAGATTGTGCGAATCCTATGGGCAAATGTTGACGTCGAACTTTACATGAAGGAGTACATAAGACTGTTCATGGATCAAGACCTGGTTATTCCTGCAATAGAAGGGGCGGTAGATGCAGTGAGGGCGATCACAGACTGTGGGATTAGAATAGGGGCCATCTCAGGAAAAACTATGTTTTTCATTGAAAAACACCTGAAAGAAGCAGGATTCAACATCAATTGGTTTGAAGCTGTTGTTTCTTTCGAGACAACTAAGAAACATAAACCAGACCCTGAACCAATACTCCACGCGATTAACGAACTAAAAGTAACACGAGAAGAGGCGATCTATGTAGGAGATGCAATATCTGACTATGAGTGTGCCAAAAATGCAAGAGTCCAATACGTTGCTGTATTGACGGGATCTTTGAGAAGGGAAGATCTAGAAAAACTGGGAGTTGAGAACGTAATAAATTCAGTGGCTGAATTGCCTGACCTCCTTAGCGGGCGCTTTGGACACGGCGTCACGAATTTTAAAGGATTCACAGAAGTCACAAGGTGAACCACGAAAAGAAAATGGGGAATGTGTGGGAGATACAGCCGCGAAAAAATGTTAAATAACTTTAGGTCTTAAAACTGCTAATTTAGGTGAAAAACTTGAATAAGAAGATTTTTGCTTTGATCATGGTGATTTTTTCAATACTTTCACTAGTTTCCCTGGTAAACGCACAGGAACCCAAAAGAATAACAGTCTGGACAGACAGATCAGAGTACGCTCCTGCTGAAACTGGAATTCTATATATAGTCTTCTACAATGACGGATCTGATGCGGTTGAACTAGAGAAAATAATTGTTATTTTTGAGCATTGGCGAGCCTACAAAAATGACGAGTGGGAAGGAAACAAAACCCTAGAAATTAACAAGGCTGTCGTAAGCAAAGGAGTCTATGCAACCGAGACAACATTCACTGTGCCCAATGATGGAAGAGCTGTGTCAACAATCGTCGATGTCATAGCTCGAACCGAGGATGGAGACATCTACATCTCGCTTCTCCAGAAACCTTCTATAACAGTTGCTGAAACGCCTCGGCACATTGAACAAATCGTCACGCTTTTCACAATCCAAGTGGTGCTAACAATCGTCTGCACAATCATAATATCCGCAACGATGTTCCTTTCATCACGTAGACCAAAGATAATGTGGCAGAAAGAGGAAAGAGAAAAAGAAAAACAGTAGCAATTCCCCATTTCATTTAATTGACATAGCATAGAAATCATCTCTATGCATGTGCATCCACTATGGATATAAGAGACATTTCGTAAACCTTTTTGGTCTTTAATATGATTGACGGAAAGAGCGTTCGTCTGCGTAGTTTTGAACTTTCAGATCTCGATGAGATCATGAAGCACTGGAACAACATGGAACTTAGAAATCTACTTGGAGCGGCAGATCAAGGTCCAGCCAGTCGCAATGACGAAGAAGAATTCATTAGAAAAACATGGGAAAATCGTAGAGAAAGAAAAGCATTTACTTTCGCGATTGAAACGACTGCAGACAACAAACTCATAGGTGGAACAGGTCTTTTTAACATCAATTGGACAAGCAGATCGGCCATGATAGGAATAAGCATATATAACCCAAAATATTGGGGCAAAGGTTATGGACAAGAATCTATGAACCTGATGCTTGGCTTTGCTTTTCAAAACCTGAACCTCAACCGAGTTGAACTGGATACCTTTAACTTCAACAAACGAGCGCAAAAGTGCTATCTGAAAGTTGGTTTTAAAGAAGTTGGAAGAAGACGGAAAGCTCGTTTCATAGATGGACAGTATTGTGACGATATTATAATGGACATGTTAAAAAAGGAGTGGTTAGCCAAATCAAAATGAGATAACTGACAATGTTAAACTCAGAAACTTAAGCTCAGAAATAAAATTTTACATCACCTTATAATTTAAGTAATAGAATTCATAAGTGTTAACGAATATGAACAGATATGTTGGAGGTGCATGGCTCTCGGAAAAGTTTTAGTTGCTTGTGGATGGCCATATGTAAACCATCTTCCGCATTTAGGCACGTTAGTGCAGGTTCTGTCAGCTGACGTCGCAGCCAGATACTATCGATTGAAAGGTGAAGAAGTCGTCATGGTAAGCGGCTCAGACGAGCATGGAACACCTATAGAAGTTGAAGCTTTGAGACTCGGCGTTTCACCCAAACAACTGACTGACAAAAACCACGCAAAGGTCGTTGAACTATTCAAGAAATGGGGGTTCTCATTCAACAATTACACTAGGACAGAAAATCCAGTGCACAAAGAGTTTGTGCAAAATCACCTAATGAAAATTTACAACAACGGATACATTTTCACCCAAGAAACAGAGATGCCTTACTGCGAGAATTGCAGTCGTTTCCTGCCAGACAGATTTGTTGAAGGAAAATGTCCATACTGCGGCTACGAAGGTGCTCGGGGAGACCAATGCGATGCTTGTGGAAGACTTTTGGAACCAAAACTTCTCAACGAGCCATACTGCGTGATTTGCAAAGGCAAACCAGTCATAAAAACGACTAAGCACTGGTATCTTGACTTGTCGAAATTCTCTGAAAAACTGAGCCGTTACATCAGCGACAATAAAAAATTGTCAAGCAACGCCAGAAACTTTAGTTTGAACTGGATAAAGGAAGGATTGAAGCCGAGAGCCGTAACAAGAGATGTTGAATGGGGGATTCCAGCACCTTTTCCAGGGGCTGAAGGAAAGACAATTTACGTTTGGTTCGAGGCTGTCTTAGGTTACGTTTCGGCAACAATTGAGTATTTCAGAAATCGCGGCGAACTTGAAAAATGGAAGGAATACTGGTTCAACAAAGACGCGGAGATCTTACACTTCATTGGAAAAGACAACATTCCATTCCACACGATAATTCTTCCAGCTTTGCTTTTAGCCTCCCATGAAAACTACAATTCGCCATGGAACGTTTCAGCTACAGAATTTCTCCAGTATAAAGGCGAAGCATTTTCGAAAAGCCATAGAATCGGCGTGTGGATAGACGAAGCATTAGAGCTTTTTCCTGCAGACTATTGGCGTTACTTCTTAATTGCAACAAGACCTGAGACGAAGGATACAAACTTCTCATGGGAACTATTCATCGAAAAAGTCAATGCAGACCTAAACGACACGTTCGGCAACTTCATCCACAGAACATTAAAATTCATAAACACACGATTCAACAACAAAATTCCGAAGCCAAACCGCCTAGATCAAGATGACCAACGCATCCTCAAAACCCTTGAAAAGAAAGTGAAAACAATCGCGAAAGAAATCGAAGAGTGTAAGTTACAATCCGCCGCAAACAATACGATAAGTACAAGCCGTATCGGAAACCAATACTTGAACGAAAAAGAACCCTGGAACGTTACCAAGAAAGACAGCAAAAAAGCAGCAAACACAATCTATGTGGCAACGCAAGTCGTCAAAACCTTAGCAATCGTTTCATCACCATTCATTCCATTCGCAGCTGAAGAACTTTGGAACATTCTCAACTTGTCGGGAAGTGTTCACGAACAAAAGTGGGACGAAGCCCTAAAACCATTGCCAGCAAACCACACAGTAGGCAGAGCCAAACCCCTATTCCAGAAAATAGAAGCCGACAGCGAAAAACTTGCCGAGACGCTGGAAAAGGTTAGAGAAAGATTCTCTAAGACCGTCTAGGCCTGTTATGCCTGTGAAACTTTGCAGCTCAAGATAGACCTTCACGTCCACACTTTCTATTCTTACGATTCTCTGATCACCCCAAAGGAACTGGTTTTCTATGCTAAAAAACGCGGATTAGACGGAGTTGCCATAACTGATCATGACCGGATTGACGGCGCATTAAAAATAGCCGAAGAAACAGATTTTCTGATAATCCCTGGGATAGAGATTTCAAGCTTGAAAGGACATGTCGTAGGACTGAACATTGACGAGTTGGTTATGCCTAAACTAAGTGTCGAGGAAACTGTGGATAGAATACATAAGGCTGGCGGTATAGCCGTAGCTTGTCATCCAATAACTTTGTTTAAAGAAAGCTTGAAAGGTCACATAAGTTCACGATTTGATGCAATAGAAGTAATAAACTCCGCGGCGTTTCCATTCAACTACTCTGTAAGGCGTAGCCAAGAAATCGCTTCGCACCTTGGAATTGCACGTGTTGCTGGAAGCGACGCGCATTACGGACCGGAAATAGGTTATGCATACACACTTGTGAATGCCGAATCTGAAGTTGACGAAATTGTCAAAGCAATAAGAAAAGGTTCATGCTCGCCCCATGGCAAAGCCATACCTTTGACAATGAGACTCAAGAAGCAGCTTCTAGTTCTCAAAAGAAAATTTGGCTAGGAGGAAGGTTGCTCCAATCTAAAGGCATTTCAAGATTTCATCAGTGGATTTCACCTTCAAGAATACATCTCTTGCAAGTCTTACAACTGCGTCATGATTTTCTTTTGTGGTTCCAGTGCATGCATCTTCGATCAGGAGAACATCATATCCTAAATCTGCACCGTGGACAGCTGTTGCTAGAACACATTGGTCAGTCAGGAATCCCATAATCATAATGCTTTCAATATCCATGTTTCTCAGGACGAAATCAAGATTGGTTCCAGTGAACGCCCCCCCATTAGTTTTAGGAAACACTAATTCACCTTTGGCAGGGGCCACCTCTTCGAAAAACTTTCCTCTTTCTGCGTCCATCGGCACAATGAATCCAGCTTTTCTATTTATCTTTGCTGTGTGCCTAGGATTGCTGGTCTGTGCTCCTAACTTGATATGCATTATGTCGAAACCTTTCTTCCTGCAAGCCTGCAATATCTTTCTTCCGTTTCTTACGACCTTCTTAACTCTTTGATCATACCCCGTCAAAGTTTTTCTAACTTCTTTTTCAGACAACCCCGCGTCTAGTGCCTCTTGCAGTAGAACTTCGGAGTTGACGATCTTCTGCATGTCAATGAGAATCAAAGCCGTCTTTCCCGGCTTAATTTCAAAGTCTGGAAGCGGCTTAGCCAAGGCTTTAAACAAATCTTCCATACTTAATTTTCCCATTTCCTTTTCCCTAAAATTCATCTTTTGAGAACTTGAATGCGTTCGAAATAAGAGCGTCCATTACATAAAAGTTTTCTCTACGCGTGCGATAATTGCTAAGATGTAAGCGCTAGTAGTCAGATTACACGGTTCTTGGGTTCTTTGCCAATTTCGATTATTCTTCCAGAAAAGTTCATGATAAAAGATTTGGGAAAGACTTGCCAGAGCCTTGCCATGGCTTTGAATCCTGTGCAGTGGCATGGTGAAATCATTTTTAATCCAAACTGCTTCAGTTCACTTATTGTTTTTTGAATATATTCTTCAGAACGCCCAACAAGGTGTGTACCGCCTAATAGGGCGTGTATATGTTTGAAGTTGCCGAGTTCTTTAACTTGCAGGATAGTGTTTACAGGCCCCGCGTGTGCACAACCTGTAATCACTACAGATCCGAACTCTTCCACATTCATCCATAAGGCTTGATCATCGAGGATTTTGTCGTCAATCTCGTTTCCATCAACAATTATTATGTTCCTTTCGCCTTCCTCGAGAGGTAATGGACGTTCAAAAGCAGTTACTCTTTGAATCTGGCCTGTCGTCCAAACTCCAGGCACCATCTCTACAGGTTCTTTTTTGAGAAACACCTCTCCTCCTGCTTGTTCAATTTCCTCTATTCCCTCTCCTTCTGGAACGCCATGCTTCCTCCGCTTTCCTTTTTTATCTTCGTGAAAACGAGGCAAAAAAGTGTGAGGGTGAGCGTAGACCTTAGTGCTTCCGGCAGCTTTCACTACCTCAACAGTAGCTGCTGTGTGATCTCGATGTCCATGACTGATAACCACGCAGTTCACATCACTCAAATCCACCTTCAATTCCTTTATGTTGTGTAACAACGATTCTTTGTGAATACCAGTGTCAAAGACTACCTTTCTTCTATTGCCCTTAGCGCCTATGAACTCCAAAAGGAAGGATAAGCCCCATTGCCCAAGATATGGCGGTACAACTGAATTCTCGGCGAGGGTTGTAATTTTCAAGTCTCGAATTAAATCCGTCATTTCAAAAATCAATAGGCTTTTTTCACAATTTAAGCTTATGTGTTCACCATTAGCGCAGTTATGTTCGCTAACCTTCTGATGGTAATGCACCTCCAGTTTTGTCTTCGCAAAGAGTTCTCAGGTTAAACAAAATTCAAACAAAAGCCTCGCCCAAATAATAAAATATTTCGCGCTGTGTGCTGCAACTCGATCAAGCTTTTGGACTACGGCAGCTTGGATTTCTCAATGTGTAATCACTCATAAGTATGAAAGCCCATAAAACTAGGGGTTCCCTCATGGATCGCCTCAGGGACATATTGCTTAATATCATTTAACAAATTCAGCTGAAAGTGTTGAAAGATCAGTATGTTGATCTTGCATGAGCTTTGGAGCGAAAGCCGTCGGCAATATAATCTTCCATACTAAGTGAGCGAAGGTTTCATGTCAAAAGTTTGGAACTTGGAAATCATCTTCAGCATAAACGTTATTTGAGAACGCAGCAATACAATCCATACGCTGAATTTCAAGAAAAAATGGATGAGAAGATTGAACCAAAAGCATGAGACTTACCATAGATACTTTGTTTTTTCTGAGAATGAGTTAATTTTTCTGACTATCTGCGTAATACTAGACGTAAGTGAATATGTTGCTGCAATTTTGCTTTTGCCTATAATAGGTGACCCTCTTGATATAGTCGGAATTGCCGCTTGCCTTTTCATGTTCCGTTGGGTTGGAATTCTATCTTTGTTTGAACTTGTCCCAGGGGCAGATATCCTGCCAATTTTTATTATCACGTGGTTAGTGTGGTATTTCATTAAAAAACAAAGAAAATGACCTTATTCTCACTTCGCAAAAGCCAAGGTTTTGAAGTTGCGGAAGGAAAAACAATATGAAGCTGATGTTCTAATATGGCTGTTGAAGATGTGAGTTATAATGAGTGAAGAGATTAGGTATCCAATGCTTAGCTCTCTTAAGATCGGGTTGATTGCGCTTCTAATTATCTTGATTGTCTTCGCCATAGTATTTGCTTTGACAATGGTAGTAGGTGTTGGTGTTGGGCATGCTGTTGTTCTCGTTGATCCTATTGCCAAGTCAACAAGCGCTCCGATACTGGGTCCGACCTATGCGGTAAAGGCACCTTGGATAAGCGCTGTCGATATATATTATGCTACAGAGTCTTATGAAGCAACGGTTCCATGTTTCTCTTCTGACCAGCTTGAGATGCAGATTCAAGTATTAATAAGATGGTCACTTAACCCGAACAAAATCACAGAGCTTTACAACAATTACCCAAATCTGGACTATAAAAAGACAACAATTGAATCTGTTTTGGAAGAAACCATACGGTTGATAACCAAGAACTACACTGCCCTGCAAACAATAGAGTTCAGAGATGTTGTCAGAAATGAGATAGAAACAACTGTGCTTGAAGAATTGGAGACTGAACCATCGATGGCAGGGGCTTTGACACGCTTGGAGTTTGACCTGAAGAATATCGGATATCCCGAAAAGTACACCTCTGCAATAGAAGACAAGCTTGTAGCTGAACAGCAGAAGATTCAAGCGGACTTTGAAAGAGAAAGAATTTTGATACTAGCCAACGCGACGGCTCAAGAACTTGTAATAAAAGCGTCAGGCGAAGCAGAAGCAAAAGTTATAGAAGCTAACGCAACAAGACAGGCCATTGAAATGGTTTTGGAGTCGGTTGGTCAAAGCGGAAATGAGACGAGAATCGCAGAGCTTTATCTCTGGGTTCAAGCATTGCAGAGAATCGCTCCAGAAGTAGAAATACTCATTGTTGGAACAGACGGAGTTCCAGTGTTAATTCCCACCAATTCAACATCGCCTTGATGTAACTGATAAGCTTTCACGAAGAAGCACCGGAAGCGCAGCCGATAAAATACAGTGTTTCTTCTCAAGTAAGTTTTCTTAGGCATTTTTTCTCAGGCCATTCATGTGAGAGTGGCCGGGAGGACCCAATTTTTCGCCCGACGAATGCTTAAACCACGAACATATTAACAACAGCGCAGTAGTTGCTTAGAATGTTCTCTTTAGTAGCCTATGACGGCTAGAATTTTTACTTTCATGAATTAGGGGCTCATTTTGTTTCTGCCAAGTATTTGAAATGGAATGGTTTCACAATTATACTAGGGTTTAGATCTGCGATGAAGCTTTGACTCTCAATCAGGTAGTCTGAAAGCTCACTGTCATGTTTCCTGATGAATTCTGCGAATTCTGAATAACCCTTATGGAGCGAAATACAGATGCCACTCCATCCCATTCCTTGTCCTTCTGAAGCAAAGATAACATTTGGCTGTTTCATCATCCATTCTTTCGTTTTCTGTATGGCTTCCGCTCTTTTGTCAGATTTTGCAAATCTGATTTTCGTTCTCACAAAAGTGAATGCAATGAATTCAAAGCCGATTTGTTCCCATCTTGGTAATGCAGTGTATCCTTCAAGAAACTCCTTCTCAAGCCTTGTTCTTCTTCTTGTGACAGTAGGTTGAGAACTTTTCAGAACCTTAGCTAACGTTCTGTCACTTCTGCGACTATTCTTAACTAACTCCCACAGAATCTTAAAATCTATAGGTTTCAGTTCTCTCATATAACCTCATTCAGTATGTCTTCTTCTATAGTTTTATGATTTGTGGAAGGATCTCTGATTGAATTCTAAACCATACTATCTAAGTTTGACTTCTCACCTATAACTTTCGTGCGGTACGCGCATGCTTTCCTTTGAGAGACGGCAGCAGACTATTATAACAGATGTTGTAGTGATTACAGAGTCGGCTCCATTTGAAATAAATTGAGCTCTATATTTAGGTGTTTTTCTGGTTCTGTGTATGGTTCCAAGTTGAAAAGTTGTGGTGCAATTGATCCGAATCCGCTTAATACTTGAGGCGAGTTCACGCCAGTCATCACAAGCGTAACCTTTAACATGCCTGCCAATTCCGGGTTTACCCTTGCACCCCAAATAACCAAGGCGTCGTCATCCATCATCTCTGTGACTATTTCTCCCACACGATTTGCCTCTTCAATAGTCATTTGACCGTCTCCTGAAACGTGGATCAATGCTCCCCTTGCACCGGCATAGTCCACATCCAAAAGCGGGCTTCTCAAAGCGTTTCTTACAGCTTCCTCAGCTCTGTTTGGCGCGTCGGACTCTCCTACTCCTATAACAGCTACTCCGCCCCGTCTAACAATAGTCTTGAAATCTGCGAAGTCAAGGTTAATCAGACTTGGAGCTGAGACTGTTTCAGCAATCCCTTTAATCATATTTGCCAAAACTTGGTCTGCAACTCTGAAAGCCTCATTAATGGGTAGTTGGGGAACAAGCTGCATGAGTTTGTTGTTGTCTATTACAACGACGGTGTCGCATTGCCTCCGCATCTCAGTTAAAGCATTGGAAGCATACTCTATTCGACCTTTCTCGATACGGAAAGGTGTTGTCACGACACCAACCGTTATTGCTCCTTTTTGCCTTGCAATCTCGGCTATGACTGGAGCAGCTCCCGTTCCAGTTCCACCGCCTAAACCAGCTGTTATGAAGGCTATATCTACATCTGTGAGCAAATTCTCAATGCGTTTCCTCGATTCTTCTATTGATGCCCTGCCAAGTCTGGGATCTCCTCCAACCCCGAGACCCTTTGTCAATTTTTCACCTATCAAGATTTTTTGATGAGCTCTTGAAGCGTTTAGGTGAAGCGCATCTGTGTTTAATGCTATGCACTCGGCGCCAGTTGCACTCATTTCCATCAGTCTAGTCACCGTGTTGTTACCTGCCCCTCCTACACCAAGCACTACTATGCGGCAATATCCGAGGGGCCGAACCCCCTCACTTACTGCATCATGCCAAGCATATTTGAGTGCATGCTCTACAGGACGCATTTTAGCCAACTATTTTCCTCCGCCAAACCTCATCGTTTATCAAATCACGGATCGCCACACGAATAGCTTCAGCTCTATTCGGATAAAACTTCTCATTCACAAGTTGATTCAACGCTTTAATATAGGGTTCAGGCAGATAGAGAGTAATCATTTTCATTAAATTTCCCTCCTCCAACACTACTACAGAATCTTTCTAGATGTTATAGCTCTGTATAACATGTTTAAAATATGTTTCAAATATGCTGGTTCTTTGCTATTTAAAGATTACTATTATCCCGTTCCTGATTTGTGTGAATTCTGAGTTCCGTAAACCTTTATGTTTTTATTCCTTGTTGAAGCATTTAATGTATTACCATGGATAAGATGCGAGTTTTAGTTAAGAGTTTTGGGTGTTCCACAAATTCGGCTGATGGTGAGGTTTTGGCAGGATGCTTAGCGGAGGCTGGATATAAGCTGGTGGACACTGTTGAGGCTGCGGACATAGTTATCTACAACACTTGTGCCGTTAAGGGGCCGACTGAAAACCGCATGATGGAAGTCCTAAAGAGGGTTCCACCGGATAAGAAGTTAATCGTCGCTGGATGTTTGCCTCTAATCAATTTTGAAAGATTATGTAAAGAGGTTAATTTTGACGGAGTTTTGGGTCCAGCAGCAGGCGAAAAAATTGTTGATGCTCTAATGCGTGTTTTGAATGGTGAGAAAGTTGTCGCTTTACAAGACGCTGCGAATGCTAAACCCAACTTGGATCTTCCTCGGCTACGGCTGAATCCCGTTGTAGGCATTGTTCCTATAAATTATGGCTGTTTAGGGTCATGCGCTTATTGCTGTGTAGTTTTCGCCAGAGGTCGTCTAAGAAGCTATGGCCTTCCAGAAATCTTGGATAGGGTGGAAAGAGACGTGGCTATGGGCATTCGGGAGTTTTGGATAACCTCTCAGGACACCGCATGTTATGGAAGAGATATAGAGACAAACCTTGCTGAACTACTCAAGGCTTTATGCGAAGTTGAAGGTGAATTTAGGATTCGTGTCGGCATGATGACACCGAACCTAGCGAAGAACATTCTGGAAGACTTGATTCAAACCTTTCAGAACGAAAAAATCTTTAATTTCATCCACTTGCCAGTGCAAAGTGGCGACAACCAAGTTTTGAAGCGGATGCGACGATTCTATTCCACAGATGACTTCAAAGAGGTAGTAAACGCCTTTAGGAACAGTTTTTCAGAAGTCACAGTAGCCACGGATGTTATCTGCGGTTTTCCTGGAGAGACAGAAGAAGCTTTTGAAAGAACCCTACGACTAATCGAGGATGTTAAGCCAGACATAGTTAATGTTTCAAAGTTTTTTGCAAGACCAAGAACCGCTGCGGCAGAGATGCATGAAGATTTTGTGTCTTCTCCAGAGATTAAGCGTAGAAGCGGCTTGGCATCCAAGTTAGCTAGGAAAGTTGCTAATGAGAGGAACCACCGTTGGATTGGCTGGACCGGGAAAATCTTGGCAGATGAGGTTGGCAAAGTTCCAGGTTCTTGGATTGGACGCAACTTCGCCTACAAACCAGTTGTCTTGAAAAAGTGTGGTTTCGGCAACATTCATGGCAAGACTCTACATGTTAGAACGGTTAAGGCCTTTGCGACTTATCTTGAAGGCGAGATTGTCGAATAAATCATTTCCATCTTGAGGGAGATGCGCCTGCACACTTTTTGTGTTTGAATTCTGCTGAAGTGGAAATAGACAATAACCTACCTACAAAACATATGTCTTATGGACCAGTAAGCCTCAGAGTGGAGATATCTTTAGCATAGTTCCTTTTCTGAATTATGGCTTGTTTTAGTTTCCGTGAAGCCCATAAAGCGCTTTTGAGTTAGCGGTATCCATACATAAACTTTTCAAAGAATAGATGCGATAATCAAGATTGTGGTGTTATGCCTTTATTCATGTTGAAGAAGAAATCTTTTGACTCGTACAGGTTTGGCAGGAGAGATGTGGAATTGAGAACAGTTAGGCCTCAGTGGAAGAACAGCCAGCCGGGAGACATAGCTAGTCTTCAATGTGGAAGACAGATTTTAAGAAAGAGAATCACGAAGGTTCATAGAGGAACACTTGCCAGAATCTTCTTGGAGGTCGATTATAAACGGATATTTCCTGAAGCCTCGACCATGTTTGAAGCAGTGAAAGTAACTAAACAAATTTATCCTGATGCAGACGAGTTTATGGCTTTCGAGCTTGAAGACATAGTTTAGGCATCGAAAAAGTACAAATCAGGCTCATCTACAATAAACTGATCAAACTTAAAGCTGGCTTCTGCACCAGCAAAATCGTAAAAACGCGCTAGGAGCAAGAGCCCTGGTGGAAGCAGGCTTTGAGTACATCTACGCAGCACCTGAAGGTCTCATACTGTTCTAAAAAGCAAAATAGAATATACGTAAATCGTACAGACCATGCGCAATAAATTATTTATGTGAACACGTTGTATTTTGTTTAGGAGATGAAATGTTTGAGTGAGGAGAATGTTGTTGAGGTTGGACACGTAACCCATTTCTTCGCAAAAATCAGCGTTGCCGTTGTGGAGCTTAAGGCGCCTTTGGCTGTCGACGACCTCATACTTATTAAAGGACCAACAACAGATCTTGAGCAAGTTGTTGAGTCCATGCAGATCGAGCATGAAAATATTGAGAGGGCTGAAGCTGGACAAAGCATAGGCTTGAAGGTTGTGCAACGTGTAAGAGAGAAAGACATAGTATACAAGAAACTATAACACGGTTAAGACAAAGTTATGAACAGGATTTGTTAGAGCGCGCGCTCTAGTTATACATACAGCTGAAGTGCCCAACAGATGGTTGGAGGGGAAATTTTTTATTTTTGTATCTGTTCAAGATGCTAGGAGGCGTCTCGTGTGATTCTTGAAAGAGTTAAATCAGAAGGTTTGGCTCAAATTTCATATTTTGTCGGTTCTGAGAATGAGGCGATAGTTATAGATCCGCGGCGTGACTGCCAAGTTTACATCGACATTGCTCAGCGGGAAGGAATGAAAATTAGGAATATCTTTGAAACTCACCGAAATGAGGATTATGTCATCGGTTCTCTGGAGCTTGCGTATTTTACTGGGGCAAAAATCTACCATGGCCCTGGTCTGGCCTTCAAATATGGAGAGACACTGAAAGACAGCCAAGAGTTTTGCTTTGGAAAAGTGAAGATGATCGCTATTCACACGCCGGGGCACACAGATGAAAGCATGTCTTATGCCTTAATTGACCTTGACGCAAGTAAGGAACCAATACTGGTTTTTACCGGTGATGCCCTCTTTGTGGGCGATGTGGGACGTATTGATTTCTATGGACCCAAGGAAACCCCGCGGATGGCAGAGAATCTTTACAACAGCATTTTCAATAAGCTTCTCCCATTGGGAGATGGAGTGATGCTCTTTCCTGCTCACGGTGCGGGATCGGTTTGCGGTGGAGCTATTAGCAAAAGAGAACATAGCACCCTGGGTTTGGAACGTATTCTGAATCCTATCCTGCAGAAAAATAAGGAAGAATTCATCGAGTTCAAAGTATCTGAACATCACGAAACGCCTCCATACTTTCGTAAGATGGAGCAATACAATTTAAACGGTCCACCACTTTTGGGACATCTTCCGAGTCCTGACCCGCTTTCGCCAAAAGAACTCCAAAAACAGATGAAGCTTGGGGCAGTAGTTGTGGACACTCGTACACCTCCATCTTTTGGCGGAGCCCACATCGCAGGTTCACATAGCATACGATTGAATAGACTTCCATCATATGCGGGGTGGGTTTTGCCCTACGACAAGCCGATAATTTTGGTGTTAGAGGACAACAGAGATCTAGAAATGGCGGTTCGGTACCTCATTAGATTAGGGTATGACCAGATAATCGGATATCTCCGTGATGGGATAGATGCCTGGTATAAAGAGGCCTTCCCGACGGAGCAGCTAGGCCTCCTAACGGTACAAGAGTTGAAAAAACGATTAGACAGAGGCGACGATTTGTTTGTGCTTGACGTGAGAGAGAAGGGCAGATGGGACGAGGGACACATTAAAGAAGCGCGTCACGTTTACGCTGGTCACGTTGAACGACGTCTAGACGAGATCCCCGCAGATCGCCCCGTTGTCGTAGTCTGCAACACAGGGAACCACGCCAGCCTTATAGCAAGCATCCTGCGCCGAGAAGGACATAGAGAAGTGTATAACTTGTTGGGTGGTATGGCTGCTTGGCAAGACGCCGAGTACGACTTTGTCAAATAATCCGGCTCCAAAGAGTGCCCCTTCATGCGTGCATGAGAACTTAGCGAATTGCACTGCTTTCTTTCAAATTATAGTCGAGGAACACCTATTCAGCTGTCTCGTTTGACCTTTTCGATATAAAAACTTATTTGCGCTGCGAATCTATATGTCAAGACATGTTCCCATTAGGTATAGTTCCATACATAGTAGGCGGCATACTCATAGGCGTCGGTGTCAGTCACATTTACATTGCCACAGGACTTCATGCAACACAAAGTAGTTTCTTCAGTACAACACTATCTTACTTTTCAAAGAAACCATATTTTCAACAGAAACAATATCTAGATTCAAGAGGTTGGCGCCTTACCTTTGCAGCGGGGGTGATCTTAGGAGCTTTCATTTACGTAATAACGTTGTCTCCAGAAGGTTTCTTCACGACTTCAGTGCAATGGTGGAGGCTTGCGTTGGGCGGTTTCCTTGTGGGCTTTGGTACCCGGCTTTCAAAGGGGTGTACATCTGGTCACGGTATAAGTGGGTTGGGTTCGCTTTCTACTACTTCGCTGTATGCAGTCATAACGTTTCTTGTTGTAGGAATACTGACTGCGATTATTGTCCAAGCTTTAGGGGTGATCCCGTGAGAATAAGGCATCTTTTTGTGTTCACAGGAGGTCTATTGTTCGGCTTTGGGTTAGCATTCGGTGGCATGGCAAAACAAGAGATTGTTCTAAGCTTTCTGCAACTGAAAGATTTGGGCTTGCTCTTACTGCTTGGCGCGTCTGCCTTTGTGACGGCGGTCGCCATCAATCTTGTACCAAAGGTTTTGAAAGGGCCATTACTTGGAGGAGAGTTCAAGAGAAGAAAGCGCACGCTGAACAAGAGAACAATCATAGGAGCAATAATTTTCGGAGTAGGCTGGGGCATCTCTGGTCAATGCCCAGGATCAGCTTGGGCAAGCTTGGGAGTAGGTAACATCCCTGTTTTAATCGGAATCGCTTCGATGTTTCTAGGCGCTTACATAATGGGTAGGTTCTTTACATAGCAAAAGTAATTTCACTGTAGATATACAAAGCAACGGCTTGCGTGGTTGTGCTGACGTGAATCAAGTAGTTGAGATACCAGCTGATTCTTTTGAAAGAGTGGTTAAGGGATCCGACAAGCCTGTAATCGTTGAATTCTGGATAAAATCTTGCGGAAATTGTCAGAAGTTTAGACCGGTTTATGAAAAGCTTCCGGAGATTTTCAGCGACAAGGTAGAATTCTTAAAAATGAATATGTTTCTGAGTCTGGAGAACCTGAAGTTAGCTGAAGGTCTAGGTGTGGAAGAAACTCCCACAGTAGAGCTCTTCTGTAATGGCAGAGAGATCGGGCAAATCATTGGATATAGATCCCTTGATGAAGTTGTTAGAGAGATCGAAGAGATCCTTGAGCGGGAGCAATATTGCCAGGGACAAAGTGCACAGTAAAGAACGTCATCAACTTTCCATGTTGCATGCATTAAAACAATTCTGGAAACGTCTTGCCCATACATGAGGAAGTTTTTTAGGCTTTTGAGGAGGATCATAAACTGGAGGCAATCTGATGTCTAGAAGTAAGCGTCTGACGATTCTACAACTGAATGATAGTCATGGCTACTTTGAACCTCACCCCGAGTTGTACTGGGCTGGCGACAAGGCAGTCTATAGAAAGGTTGGAGGCTACGCACGCATCGCCACTCTCTTCAAAAAAGGTCGAAAAGAAAATCCAGATGCGGTCATCGCACTGGACAATGGGGACACCATCCACGGCACCTTTCTCGCGGTCAACAGCAAAGGCGAAGCGCTAGTGCCAATACTCAGTGCACTGGCTTTCGACGGCATGACCGCCCGTTGGGAGTTCGCTTACGGACCAGACAACTTCAGGAGAATTGTGGACAAACTAGATTTTCCAATGCTCGCCATCAACTGCTATGAAAAATTCACCAACAAGCTCATGTTCCCTCCCTTCCAAATTGTCGAGCGCGGTGGACTCAGTGTGGGCGTGATCGGAATTGCGGCCACCATTGTGGACAAGACTATGCCGAAGCACTTAAGGCATCCTCTTCACGTTGGGTAAGCAGGAATTGCCCTTTTATATAAAACACCTTCGCGAAAACGTGGGAGTAGACTTGATTGTAGTTTTATCGCATTTAGGCTATCCCCAAGAACTGAAACTGGCTGAAGAAGTGGATGGCATTGACGTGTTATTAAGTGGACACACTCACAACCGAGTTTATGAAGCGGTGGTTGTCAATGGGGCTATCGTGATACAGTCTGGTTGTCACGGGTCTTTTATCGGTACGTTGGATCTACGGGTAGAAAATCGGCGGGTGCGCGACTTTCGCCACGAGTTGATCAACATAGACGAATCTATCAAGCCGGATCCAGAGGTTGACGCTATGGTACACGACGCCTTGGCTCCTCATCGAGATATGTTGAATGCTGTTATAGGGAAAACTGAGACGGCACTGAATCGGAACACCGTAATGGAAGCGACCATGGACAATCTGCTGCTCAAAGCCTTGGTTGACATCAGTCACGCAGAATTGGCGTTTTCCAACGGCTGGCGCTATGGCGCACCTGTATTACCTGGGCCAATTACTATCAATGACTTGTGGAACATCATTCCTACAAATCCACCAGTTTCTTTGTGCGAGATCACTGGCGAGGAGCTATGGGAGATGATGGAGGAAAACTTGGAACGCACCTTCTCGCGAGATCCATACAAGCAGATGGGCGGCTATGTCAAACGATGCCTAGGCTTAAACATCTATTTCAAGGTGGAGAACCCAGAGGGCAAACGCATCCAAGAATTCTTTGTGAACGGCAAACGGCTGGATCGATCTAAAATTTATACCGCCTGTTTTGTCACGGCACAGGGGGTACCGGAGCGCTACGGCAACGATCGACGCCATTTGGATATTAATGCTATTGATGCACTGAAAGAGTACATGGCGAAGCACGACAAGGTTTCGGCAGAGATAAGAGGAAGCATCATTCCAATCTAGAGTATATTTTACGAGTCAGCGCGCGCGTTGCTTTCCTACTGGAATTTGTGCGTGATATAATCTCAGTAAAGACAACGCTTTGTTTTGGCAAAACTATTTAAAAAAAAGTTGCATAAGGGGCATATATGGAAGACGAGACAACCGTGGAGCCGAACGAACAGGAAATCCTAGCCACGATCCGTACTTTGCTGGCTTTAGAGAGAAACTATCTGGCGGAAGAAAGAACAGCACTCGCTGAATTCAGGACAGGTTTAGCACTCACCGTGATAGCTCCTGCCGCGAGCACCCTTATCGCATATATCTTTTCTTTCCTAGAAGTAGAGTATGCCCTTCTCTTCGATTTGCTCAACTTAACTTTTTTCGCCATTCTCACCGTTTGGGGAATCTGGACCAGTTTTCGTTCGCATTCCAAATTGAACAAAATAAGGAAAAAGAAAATGATCCTCAAGGATCGTGAATGTGAAGTTATGAGAAAATCCAAAGCGGTTCATGATCTTCTCAGTGACTGCATGTCTTGAGACAAGCTTATTCCAGCTATGAATCCGCTAAGAATAGCGCAAACGTGATTCCGGGATATGGTTTTGTCTTATGCGTCCTAGTATAAAATAAACTATCATAGATGAAATGCTTCGGAACCCTAACCGGAACTTCTTCAAAGTCTCTTGATCTTAGAGTGAACAGAAAAAAAGAGTAGGAATTGGTCAGGAAACTTCCTTTGACATCTTTCTAGCCATAGCATACACGACTGGGACTAGCATTATGGCTAAAGCGATCGCGAAGGCCCAAGAAATATTTGCTACTACGTTTGTGACTCCTTCAAAATTGGCAAATATTGCTCCAG
>Ga0209636_10002280_pt1 | contig 19546 bp, 16 predicted proteins | sample DeeMarSWOR152_54_FD_187464 | JGI IMG/M metagenome (GOLD analysis project Ga0209636, IMG submission 187464) | Marine sediment microbial communities from White Oak River estuary, North Carolina - WOR-1-52-54 (SPAdes) (version 2) | ecosystem: Environmental > Aquatic > Marine > Intertidal zone >... | reverse complement strand
CATGGCAAATGCACCGGCTACACCAACCGAGCCGGCCCCACGTGTGACTAGATTTGTAATCGCTCTTGCTGTGTCTCGCCAAGTTAGGAGATTTTTCACTACGAATTTAAAGGGAAGCCATCGTTGATCAATCATCTTCACAATATGATTTTCCATTTGCACAGCTAGTAAATCCAATTCTTGCTCATCAATCTTCACGCGCATTTACAGCCCTCCAAATGTGGTATTGATTATATTTAGGAAACAAAAGGGTTTGGGGATGACTTATTAGGAATATTCCCAGCAAAGAAAAAGCACACTAGGTGTATGGTGAATGCTTTACGAACGAAATATCGAAGCAATGCTCTTTGACCTGGATGGCACATTAGTCAAGCTTCCGGAAATCTGGAATTTTTTTGATGAGTTACTCGTGGAAACGTTGACGGAATTTAAGATTCCTGTCCCTTCACAGCAGACTCGGCTTGATGTTTGGCATTCAGGGGGAGATTTTGAGCAGGTGATTCGAAGCTGGGGAGTTAAGGACTATGATGCGTTTATTCATCGCTTTGATGTGCTTGACTATGAAAAGAGAAAGAAAATGATTCAGAGAGGAGAGGTTCGTCTTTTTGATGATGTCGATGTTTTGGAAACATTGCATAAACGGTTCAAAATGGGTCTTCTAACAAATACGCCACCTGATATCGCCTTGCTAGAGCTCGAAGCCTTTCAATTAAAGCAGCACTTTGACGACCTGGTGATGCTAGGTTCTGTAGAACAGCATATCGCTAAACCAGAACCGGATGGCTTCTTACGATGCCTCAAGAATTTAGATGTTGCCCCAGAACAAGCGGTTATGGTAGGGGACAGTAGTAGTGATATCATAGGTGGAAATCGTGTTGGTATGACAACTGTTTACATTCAACGTCCTGACCAGCCCTACCCGAAGAATATGCAACCACCTCCAGACCTGATCATCACTAACTTACATGAACTCCTTAAATTCATCTAAAGGGTTGAAGTTCTTGGCTATTCGGTGGGACGTCGAAGGATTTCTCCATATTCAACAAGTGCGGCCATTCCCCGAGCTCCCCTAAGAGGGAGATGGTACGCAGGGACACCAGCAAGTCGTAATTTGAACATTCGTTCACGAATCGCCTTCGTTGAAGGGACTGAAACAACGACAATGGGTTTCTTCCTCTGTTCACTGGCTTCAACAATGGCTTGACTCACTTGTTCAGCATCCAGAAGCGGTGTCATAAACAAAGGAATGACGATGAGTCCATCGATTTCATCACTTTCAAGCAGGGTATTCATCGCAAACGCAAATTGCTCAGCCGTTGATGAACCTGTGAGATCCACGGGATTCTTCACTGAGTAATAGTGGGGGAGTTTTGTGTGCAAGCGTTTCTGAAGGGATTCGGAAAGCTCGGGAGCTTGGAGGTCATAATCAACGAGAGCATCAATTGTCATGACCCCAAACCCACCACCACTAGTAATGACACCAATCCGGTTTCCTTCGGCAGGAGGTTGATTGACCAAGGCACGAGCTACGTCAAAGAATTCACCTATTGTTTTTACGCGTATGATTCCAGCGGCTTCAAAGGCTGCATCATAGATACGATCTGTTCCAGCCAGTGAACCAGTGTGACTGGAAACAGCACGAGTACCTGCTTCGCTACGCCCAGCTTTGATAACTACGAACGGTTTTCTTCTTGAGGCACGGCGACAGATATCGATGAATTTACGACCGCGATTAATAGACTCGAGATAGAGCCCGGTTACCTTGGTGTCTTCATCGTCTTCGAGATAATCGATGAGGTCGCCTTCATCGACATCGAGTGCATTCCCAAAACTGACAAATTTATTGAAGCCAATGTTTTCGTTATATGCGAAGCTCATTACTGCGCCACCCACGGACCCAGACTGGGTGAGAAAAGAAATTTGCCCAACACCGGGTCGAGGTGTTGTGCTTTCAGGGAGAAAGAGGGTATCGATATGGGTCTTGGGGCTAAAGGTTCCAAGGCAGTTGGGCCCAAGAATACGAATATCCCCCTTTTGGGCCAGATCTTTCACTTGGTTCTCGAGTTTGATTCCCTCTGGGCCAGTTTCACGGAACCCACCAGAGACAATAATCACATTTGAAACTTTCTTTTCGACGCATTCCTCCATTGCGATTGGCACATATTTCGCAGGAATCACAATAATCGCAAGATCAATTGGCCCTCCACAATCTTTGAGTGAAGCATACGTCTTGATTCCCAGAATGTGACGACCCTCTTTCGCTGCCTTGGGGTTAATCAAGTATAATCGTCCCGGAAATTTCGCAGCAACCATTTGCTCAACGACAATATGTCCAATTCGACCAGGGCGTCGTGAAGCGCCAATGATTGCGACATTACGGGGTTTAAAAAAGCGATCAATCTGGGTTTCAATTGAATCCATTGTTCATCCACACTCTCATAAATAAAACACGATCTTCGTCTGATAGATAACCTGATGTTTTTTTACCAACAGAACTTCGGAGTAAATAAATTGATGCCATAATACTCGACAATAAGGTTAATTTGGGGTTTGCATGATTGTCAGGTGAGATATTTCGATATTTGAAGTGGAGTCATTGCATTGAGGAAACAGATAGCTCAGGATCAAGTTCTGGTGCGGTATGGTGAGATTGCGCTCAAGAGTGCGGGTATACGTGGGCATTTTGAAGTGCAGTTAACCAGGCATCTTAAGGCAATGCTTGCGTTGAAGGATGTTCCGTTTTCAAATATTAAACGGGAGCGTGGACGTTTCTTCATCCAGACTAGCGATCCACAGGCTATCGCTGAAGTGGTAGCGCGGGTTTTTGGTGTTGTTTCAACTAGTCCTGTTTGGACGGTCCCCTCAAAGCCGGACCAGATTGTAGAATTAGTTGGTCGACTTACCCCTCACTTGGTTAGTGATGGAGATGCTTTTGCGGTACGAGCTCGAAGGTTGAAAGACCTTCCTTTTACTAGCCAAGAGCTTGCGGCTCAAGTGGGTGCGAAAATCGTTGATACGGCAAAGGCTGCAAATCAGCTGGTGAGTGTGAATTTAGACAAGCCTGATGTGGAAGTGCATGTGGAGGTTCGGCAAAAGTCAACCTATATCTTCACCCAGATTATTCCGGGACCTGGAGGGCTCCCATACGGGTCCCAAGGCATGGTTATTGGTCTCCATTCGGGGGGCCTTGATAGTCCAGTCGCCCAATGGTTGATGATGAAACGGGGTGCTAGTGTTCTCCCCCTTTTCATGGACTCGGATAGCACCACGGAAAAGCAATTTCGTAATCGGGCTATTGAGTCAGCGAAAGCCCTTGCGGACTGGATTCCGAGTACCAAGGTACAGATACTCATTGTTCCATTTTATGAGATATTGAAACTCATAAAAGAGATGGGGGATGGGAAACTGACGTGCGTTCTTTGTAAACGTATGATGTATCGTATTGGGGCGATGGTCGCAGCTCAAGAAGGGGCACATGCGTTAGTTACGGGTGAGACACTTGGGCAGGTGGCTTCGCAGACTCTGACTAACCTTACGATTCTTGACTCTGTTGTGTCCTTACCCATTTTTCGTCCACTAATTGGTATGGATAAAACCGAAACCATGGATCTTGCCCGGCGAATTGGTACCTATCAGGTGTCTAGCAAGGATGTCGGAGATTGCTTTGCGGTTCCTAAGAAACCGACAATTGGGGCTGAACTAAACAAGGTCCATGAGGCTGAATATCGGTTGCCAATTACGAAAATGGTTTCTAATGCAATGAGCCAGCTTGAACGTTTGCCGCTTGAAAAATAGAATAATTTAATTGTAGGAAGATAATAAATAGAAATTCTAGAGGCAACGTTAATAAAAAGCCAGTTTTCAATGATACTCAAATTCCATGGAGAAAGGGCTGTTTGGATTATGTCACGAAAAGCTATCGGTCGCGTCTTGGATCGCTATGAAATCGATCAACGTATCGTTGAAATTGTTGCAGTTAAACCCAATTCAACTATCGATGCTATTTCCACTGAAACGGGATTGAGTTACACTGCAGTGCGGAACAGTCTCCAACGGCTCATCAGTCTAAAAGTCATCGTCGAAACCTATGATACCGAAGGTCCCAGCCGCCGAGGACGCCCAGCCACCCTTTTCCGAATTGATAAGGGATTACAAATCTTCATCCCGCCAAGACAATTCCAACACCTCGCCCTCACACTGATTGAACAACTCATCAAGGAAGATGGGACCGAACATGTGGCTAATTTACTTGATCGGGCAGCACAACTCCAAGTTTTGCGAATAACCTCCGAATGGGAAGAAGCCAATGCCCTACCAAAAACCCTTGAGAATGTTGTTGAACGAATTTGTGATTACATCAATGAACAAGGATGCTATGCAACGCATTCACCCTTTGAAAAGGGGTTTTACATCCAGGTGAATAACTGCGTCTATAATAGTATCGCGACAACTTACCCAGGAACCATCTGTCGGTTTCATGAAAGCTTCGTCACACACATGATTCAACATCATGACAAGGCAATTAACGTCTCTCATGAACAGTCCATAGCCGAAGGCGCTCATTATTGTCTTTATGTCATCCGTCCGCCCTAGAATATACAATTAAAGCGATTTTTGACGGTAAGTTATCCGCATAAAGAGTTTTTGACATAAAAGTTCACCACGCTAACACGTGTTGTTCACGGTTATAAAGACCCTCTTCTAACACGTGGACTGAACGCAAATAATTAAATAGTATTTGTCATTGATTGTTGAACGGAGTGGTTTGGTTTGAAGTATACAAAGATATGTGTATTACTTTTTAGTGGAATTCTCTTGGTAAATTTTGGTGGGATGGTAGTATTTTCTTCAGATAGCTATTACAGCGGACCACCAACTACAGTTCTAGTATTTGGTGATGACCAAGATATTCAGTACGCTAGAGAACAGATTATGGGGGAATTTATCCAGTTCATAAAGGATGACCCATTCATCAGACAGCGTCTCATACTGATTTGCAATCCCTCTCTGGACATTATTAGCTCTCTTGGGGGAATTGTGGTTTATGTATCACACGGGTCACCCGATGGACTAGTTACGCAAACAAATATCATACCATGGGCGCAGGTAGCTGCCAGGATAAATCAGTCACCCGCCAAAGTCCATATGTTTACAGCTTGCTATTCGAGCCAAGCTTCTAGGATGACATCTTCTCAAGAGGTTCTGGGTTTCGCAGGTCCCGTAGATGTGGATGTGGCCATGGCGTTAATAGTATCTCAGGAGCTTTCAATCCTCCAAGGACCAGAAGAGGGAATGCGATACTTTTGGTCGAAACTCATTGAAGGCGGCTTGATATGGAAGTACCTTTTCCCACAGAGAACACTTGACCCTGCTGATGAAATGATACAAGGTACTGGAGAATCGTCAAACCTTGCTGGTGAGATGCAAGGTCAGTCAGCAAATCCCCTTGGAATTACTGTATCGGGAGCTGTTGGCGCACAGAGCTATCTAGACATCAATGTCCACAATTTGGGACAAACCGCAACCCTCCGGGTTGGTTGCGAGTTCATGTCGGTGGCACCATTTTTTAGGCTGTTTCTCAACGTGTTTTCTCAAGCACTGGGAGCTGAAATTTCAGTATTTCCGGTAGCCCTAACTGGAATAATAACAATTACTGAATCATTGGAAAACCTGATTTTAGACATGCTAATAGGAGGAATCGTGTCGCTAGCAATAATGCTAGCGGGAGTGAAGCTAGCAACGTACGTCGCAATGGCAACTATGTCTCTCCCATATGGAGTAATACCCCTTGCAGTGGCTCTGGGGATTGAAATAGTTGAATGGGCATGGTGGACCTTTATAATGCCTAGTATTGGACATCTCGTAGCAATTGCCTTTGTGCAGCTACTAGCACTTATCTTAGGCGTTGGCAGTATACTTCATATCGGAGGATTAGCCCCTGGGGTAGCCACAGCAGCCCTTGAGACGGCAGCCCTCACCAGCTTCACCACTGTTCTACCGCTTCATGTTCTCCACATGATTGGAAGTGCAATTATTCTCATGCTATCTTTCTGCTCTATCCACTATCTGATTTCATTAATCCCCCCACCACCGCCGCCACCACCACCGCCGCCACCACCACCGCCGCCGCCAGGTGGCGGTTGCCCGATTCTCTCAGTCTACGATGGAAAACAGTACATCTCAGAGGGTTTATTGGACATTCACGCATCTGAAGATGTCGTTAGACGGCATAGAATCTGCACTACGCCCGAACCCAATGGGCATAGATATCTGCTCCGGCTAACCGAACATCCGCAGACCATCTCCCACATCGACAACGTGCGATTGTTGGCCAGAGTGCAGGATGGAAGGATTCTGGAGTTACCTCTTGTTTCTGCGGTGCATACAGCACGCGGCAATGTTCTTCGGGAACTGCTCTCAAGCGACGATGTCCGCGTGGACACCTTGGGTGCTGACCATACTAACGGCAACAGCGAGTCCATCGACCTGCAATTTGTGGCACCACCAGGACTTGAAATCGTCGAGTGGTTCTTCTTCATCGAAGGATACAATGTGATTGTTAAATATTGATCTTAAATGCAGCAGACGAACACTCAGCGGTGGCGGCAAGGATTTATACTCAAGTGATGTAACGAAAGAAATGACGAATCAATTAGAGGAGAAAGCAACGTGTCAGAACAGGCACAGGAATCTAGGCACCGTATTTGGCCAGAGAGTCTAGCTTACGGACTGGTAGTTTGGTTGCCGGTCGCTGTGATATCACTATGGCTTGGTCTCCCTACACGATTAATGAGTGGATTGGGGTCCACAGGGTTGCTGGCAGAGATTCTGGGATTCTACGTGATTTCCTATCCAGCCTTTATAATTCCAACTTTAGTTCGCGCGTGGAAGCGGGGCGCTATTATCGGTGATGGAGTAAAAATACTCGCTTGGATTCATTACGCTGTGGTCGTTTCCATACTGAGCGGGTTTGGTTTGTTTAATCTCCTTGTGGCGATGGGTGTTCCTCCAGCAGAGGCTTTCTCATTTGGACCTCCCCTCGCAGGGATATTGGCTATCGGCGTCATCATATTACTTTCAAAGTTGGAAAAACGGTTGGTGTCAAGGACTGGGCAGTCGTCTAACACATCTACATCCGATACTGCCTTGGCGATTCCAATTGACTTGTGGTCAAGTCGGGGTGGAGCCTGTGCGTTTTTTGTTGCTTTTTGTGGCACCGTGCTACTCTATTGTGCAGTATCCTACTTCGTATTATTAGGTTTCGGGCTTGACTTCCCGCCATCGACCTTTCTTGTAGCAACTATCCTTGCTTCTATTACGGGAGTCCTTGCCTTTTGCTATTCAGCAACGGGATGGATACAAAGCACATACCTCTCTGCCCTGCTCTGGGTGAGCGTTATTCCTGCCCTCCTAGTCGCAGGGTATCTCAGCGCCGTATGCCTAGTACCACTCTACTTTGGTTCATTATGGGGGAATCGTGTGGCAGACCGGGAACGAATACCCCGATTGGCCGCATTCTTGCGAGAACGCCTAGAGCCTGGGAAAACCTTGGATTTGAAGCATCTCAGTTGGCTCAAAGAAAAGAGGGACTTCATACGTTATGCTTGGAAATTTAAGCTTTTAAAAGCAGCCGCAGAGATAATAGACTACCACATAAGTTCCAGTTCTACGTTGGAATCAATCACCTAGTTAAATACTACATATGCCCTCATCGCCACGAATTCAGGTAAGTACTCATTCGATAGTTATCTCAACAAATTCAGCTACTCTAAGGTATGACCAGTCAGGTTATCTGGGCTTCGTTCTCCTCATGAACCTAATTCTTTAGAAGGATCTCTATCTGCTCACATGAAAAGTTAAACTGATTTTCTAATCCTAAACCCACTCGTCTAACACGTAGTTTCATGTTATCCACGTGTTAGGTATTTACCTAGAGTTAAGGGATCACTACCACGCGTTACTACCCTTTTACCACGTAACACGTGGAGCAGTAGTAAGCATAAGAAACAAATTAAATATCAAATAGCACATTCATCTATTGACGAGGGTAGGGATTCTTGGACGGTGCAAAGGGCTGGGTGTTCATTGCTGTTGTTCTTGTGATTTTAGGGTATTTCCTGCCCATGCTCTATATCACAATTCCAACAATCACCATACATTGGATAGATTCCCTTCTCATCACTTTCTTAGAAACTCCAAGCATTGGAACTCCCAGCTTTGTTTGGTGGCTGTTCCCCATTCCCCTCATTCTCGCCATCATTGGCTGGGCCGGCTTCTCCTATCGACCCCGCCTTGCGTTTCTCAGAATCGGCTTTTATCCTACGAGCATTCTCGTTATTCTCCTTCTGATATTTTCGGTATATCTAGCATCGATATCTTCATTCCCATTAACGCAATCGCTTTCACTTTCGCAGCCCTGGCAGCACATCAAGCCAAAAAAAGACTCTCCCAAACCGAAAAGTCGTAACCTATGGAGGACCCATTGGATTACCTACAGAAAACTGTCTTACTTTCTCCTTCGTGTTCAATATATTTTATAATGAATAAAGAGTGCATTGGGAACATAAAGCAGGGAAAATCATCGTGAAACAGGGCAAATACTGGGTTGGCATGGAAGCAGCCGGCATTTAAGAGATGGTTAAATCAATGGAAAAATGAAACATAATAGACCGTCTGATGTGACACTAAGAAGCATGGAGCGCCGCCGTTGGCAGACAGCGTCAATCGTTTTAGGTAAATCGTCGTTATGTATCCAGCGAAGGAACGGTTTAATCCGCCACAACAGAGATTGGCGAGTAACCAGCGACGGCTTTGTGTTTAGAAACTCATCCAAGTCCTCAACACTGATTTTATGCCACGGTTTGTTACAGAATTCCCCGAAGCTGTAAAGTGTGGATTTGTATTGAACCCGTGTGCTTTTTGTAAACCGAGGATTTTTCAAGTACTTATCAACTAAATGGAAATCCGGCATAACACCATTAGCCATTGGCTCCAAACGTTTAAAGTTTAAAACCGAATTTTCTTTTCTACAATTTTTCCAATGTAAGTTATCCTTTTAAGTAAAAACACCTCAACATTGGCAGAACCTTCTAAACTCTTAGATTAGGTGAAAACTATTGGTAGATACTCCAAAAGAAGGCATAGAAGCCATGGCCGGAACCTTCGATCCTTCAGCGGCAGCCGGCTGGAATTGCGTTATCGAAATGGACATCCAAGGCGATCAGAAATACAACATTATTATCAAAGACCAGAAACTTGACTGGGGCGAAGGAGCTCCAGACAAGGCAGATCTCGTCATCAGTATTAGCAAAGACGACTGGATGGCCATCTCAAACGGCCAGCTCAACGCCGTCGCAGCCTTCATGTCTGGGAAGCTCAAGAGCCAAGGCGACATGAGCCACCTCATGAAGTTGCAAAGCGTCTTCAAACTCGGCTAAACAATTCGAAGTTCTGGATATTTCATCTATCCTTGCCGCTGTTAGCGGTGCTTGGATTCGAGCTAGAAGGGTGGAGTTCTGACCACCCTCCTACTCCTCTTTTTATCCAAGTTGTTATTCGAACACACCAGAAATTAAAGACTGGAATTCTATTAGCTGTTTAGTGATGACTATGTCCTATACGTATTGTATCGTATGAAAGATGTGCTTGATGGAAAGGTTCAACCAGATAGCATTGAACCCCAGTATATTCTTGTGGGTGCTAAACAATTATTGCCAGAGAAGTTTATGGAAGGCGTAAATTATTTTGCGAAATTTGGTTGGCGACCCGTAGGATATGGGAAGGAGGAATGGTATTTTCAGTGCCTAATGGAGCGGGTGGAATAAAACCCTTCAAATATTCGAGTTATTTCACGCGATTAACAGCTTTAGCAAAGCGTTCAAGAGCAAGGTCTATTTGTTCAACAGTTATGTTGAGAGGGGCTAGGAACCTAACAGCGTTTCGCCCAGCACCGAGTACCCAAAGCTTTTCCCTTTTAACACAGTTGGCAACGACTTCGTCGCGACGTTTCGGATCAATGGCGTTGGATTCACGATCAGTAACTATTTCTACTGCGCACATGAGTCCGCGACCACGAACATCGCCAATAATCTTACTATTTTCTTGAATGTCGCGAAGCCCTGCGAGGAGTTGAACTCCACGGTTTTCGGCGTTTTCAAGGAGTCGATCCCGTTCTATCGTTCGGAGAACAGACAGAGAGATTAGGGCTACGTAGGGTTCTGCACCAAAAGTTTCTGAATGCCGGCTGAAGTCAGTATACAGGGGTTTGGGTCCAATGCAAGCCCCAAAGGGGAATCCGCCACCGAGAGCTTTGGCTGTGCAGATGTAATCAGGGACAACGTCAGCGTGCTCGATAGCCCACCATTTACCCGTACGTCCAAGGCCTGATTGAATTTCATCTGAGACAATGGGCGTTTCATAGTCATCAGCAAGCTTTCGAAGAGCTTTGAGCCATTTGATTGGAGCTGGAAGGAACCCACCTTCCCCGCAGATTGGTTCAACAAAAATCCCAGCAAGGTCAATGCCTTCACATTCAATGCTATCCCGTAGATAGTCTAAACATTCTAGGCTGCAGTCTGCTTCGTGTTGCTTGAATGGACAACGGAAACAGTAGGGGTAGGGTCCGCGAACAACATCTAGCCCTTGGGGAAAGAAGTCTCTATGGGCATGTTTGCTTGCCGTTAATGCCAAGGCATATCCTGTTCGTCCATGGAATGCGGGACGAAAGGCGACAAATCGATGGCGATGGCGAGTATCCATTAGTGATTTCACGGCGGATTCCACAGCTCTCCCGCCACTTGTCGTGAAAAATACTTCTTTCTCAAAATCACCAGGGGTCAGACCAATAAGGCGTTCGGCGAGTAGAGTTTGTGGAACCACATCAAAATCTTGTCCAGGAATTTCGCGTAAATAGTTCTGGATGCGTTGTTCAAAATCGCGAATAGCAGAGCTTCGGAATCCGAGGGCGCGAACAGCAACGCCCGCGGTCATATCCAAGTACTGGTTTCCTTTGAGGTCATAGATCCAGGGACCTTCTCCTTGGGTATGGTCGACCACGGGGTAGATATCGCGGCTTTGGGTGGTTTTCGCGATGACTTTTTCGGAGCGTTCAATCCATTCTTTACTGCTCTTTGTAATGGGCAGGTCAGGGCACAATTCTTTGAGGAGTTCTTCTGCATCTCGTTTCATGAGGTGTAATCACCATTTGAAAACCATTACTGCGGTAACAGGAAATGTCTCAGTCTATTTAAGTCCGTGCCATTGGATAATTAATAATCACTCTTTGTGTAGTGGCATTCAGACTTGAAGAGTTATATACAGACTTACTGCTTTGAGTAGTTGCTATGAAAAGCAGTAACCGACCCAAGACCGTTGGTTTTTTTCTGGTAGGATTTGGACTGGTAATCTTGTGTATGCTCATTGAATTCATTCTTGGAGCAATTCTGCCCAATGAAGTAATGCACTGGTTGTACGTAAATGGAGTATTTGTACTTCTGATCATTCTATTATTGGCCAGCGGTCTCCTTTTCCTTAGACGAAGTCTACTCGGTCATTGGCGATACCTGTATGATAGTGTCATTTACGTGATTGCTAGTGTAATTTGCTTGGCTTCGGCAGTTCAAACAATTATTGGACTTCAGGTGGGTCATCCATGGTTGGAGTTGGCAGAAACCAATCCAATTCTAATGAATGTACTCTGGATGTTTATTCTCCCACCCCTGAACCCTTTCACAACTGTTGCCTTGGGTGTGTTATTCTCAACTTTGGCTTGGTCTAACTATCGATTTGAACCAATCCACGTGTTATTCATCGATGCAACAAGAGAAAGACAAGTAAGAGCAGATCACTCGTATCACTGGTGGGAGCTTCTTGGAGGTTTAACCCGCGTTTCAGTGTGGCTTGGGTCAATTTTTCTTCTTATTCTGAGTTTTCTCATTCTTGGCAGTCCTCCCCTTAGCGTTCCACCAAACATTCCGTTGTATGTTCCTCTCACGTGGATTCAGCTCCTTGTTGGTATCATCTCGGTGAGTTTCCTTAATTCTGCTGCGTTTATCGTCAATCAGATGGGAGATGTAGATACAGATCGGTTTCATTCTGAGAAAGCGAATCTACCTATCAGTTCAAGAAGGATAAGACGTCGAACTGTCGGACTGCTGGTGGGGATTTTCACTATTTTGGGGATTGTTCTTGCTAGAGTTGTTGGAGTTTTTTTCTTCGGTGTGATGCTTTTTATTTTCTTTTTTGCTGCGATCTATTCATTTCCTCCCATTAGGCTTAAAGGGCGACCTATTTTTGACTTGGTAATGATTGGTTTTGCGTTTGGGACTTGGGCAGTTCTTGCTGCATGGGCAGTTCTAGCATCCGTACCCTTCTCTGGATCCGGTCCTGGAGTACCGTTTGTGCTTCTTTTCGGAGCAGGATTATTTTATGCGGGAACTCATGGGATTCATACGGCTTCTGATTATCAAGCGGATGCCCAGGCGGGAGTGAATACGTCGGCAGTGTTTCTAGGACCAAAGCGGGCCTCGAATTTGGGAATTGTGTTAATTGCTTTTGGTATGCTTTTGCTTTATGTTGCTGTGGGATATTTCACACACTTATTTTGGTATGGGCTTCTCAAATACCGGAGTATCTTTCTGCTCATTTTTTGTGGTCTTCCTTTCTTTGCCCTTTTACAGCAATTTCGAGTCAGACAACTAACTGAAAAGAGACGAGAGGAGATTTTGTGGTGGTTGCAAAGAAAAGGGCGAGTGGTTTCCTATCTGTTCTTTTTCATTCTTGTAATCTATTTACTATTCTATGTCTTCCTCTTCTATCCTGTGTACTATCCAAGTTATCTTTTTCCTTGGAGCTAGTGATTCACGTCGTTTAATGAAGGAGGAGTACCAAAACTTTTTCCACACTTACCACATTGATGACGGCTGTGAAGTTACTGTGTCAGCTCGGGGATTAATTGCTTTCGACTTGGATGGAACCTTAGTTCGGATTTGGAGTGCATGGAGCTGGATTCATCGACTCCTTGGGACTCTTGAAGCAGCGAAGCCCAGTGCCGATCGTTACTACGCTGGAGAAATTGATTATACTAAGTGGGCAGAACTTGATGTCGAGTTGTGGCACGGCGTTCCGTTGAGTCGTATTGAACAAGCTATCCAAGAGGGGTTAGAATTCATCCCAAATGCTGCAGAGCTCGTTGAAACCTTGCAGGAGTTTGGATTCACTACTGCGATTATTAGTTCGGGTCTAGCAGTGTTTGCGGATAGAGCGAAGGAAGAACTCGGTATTGAAATTAGTCGAGCTAACAAATTGAAAACGAATGAGAAGGGTCGAATCTGTGGTGTTGAAGTTCACGTAGCCTTCGATAACAAAGACCAAGTTCTGAAGGAGATTGCAAATGATCTAGGAATCCAACTATCGCAGTGTGCTGCCATTGGTGATTCCCGCAATGACATTCCAATGTTTAACATCGTAGGGTTTTCAATTGCATTTAATCCTTCAGCTGCAGAAGTGGCGAATGCGGCATCCACTATTGTTCAGAGTGAAAACGCCTTGGATTTACTTCCTCCATTGCAGAGTTATTTTCAGCTAGCACCCGAGTAGTGTGCGTGGCATACAAAATAGCTAGACTTTAATGTGAGAATTGTGCGGTAAACAGAACCATCTTTTATGGGTGGGATTCGACTTCCATTAGGGAGTGTGCGAATATGAGTCAGCGAACGCTAATTGATGCAAGTATGGGTCGTATAAAGGCAGATGTGGTCATCACCGATGTTCAGCCTATCGATGTAATTTCAAGAGAGATCCTCGAGGGCGGGATCGCCATTAAGGAGAATTCGATCTGTCGCATTGGTGATGTGAAAGACCTCATCGGAACCAAGACTAAGGTAATCAAGGGCCGTGGACGATATGCAGCCCCGGCTTTCATCGAATCACATATTCATGTCGAAAGCACGATGTTGACTCTCACAGAATTCGCTCGCGCTGCAATCCCCCACGGAACAGGCACCGCGATTATTGACCCGCATGAGATGGCAAACGTCTCTGGTATCCGCGGATTGGAAATTTTAATGGAAGAGGCACGCAACCTTCCCCTTCGAATTCTGATGGAAGTTCCAAGCTGCGTACCAGCAGCGTCACCTGAATTGGAAACTGCGGGAGCCCGTCTGGATGCGTTTACGATTGATCGTCTTCTTCAAGATCCCATGGTAGTTGGTTTGGGTGAGGTTATGAATGTCCCAGCGGTGTTGAATAACGATGAGGACATTCATCTGAAAATCCAATTTGCCCGGAGCCAAGGTAAGGTCGTGGAAGGTCATGCTCCTGGATTAACTGGAAAACGACTTAACGCGTATATTGCTGCAGGTATTATGTCGGACCATGAATGTGAAACAGCCGAAGAAGCGGTTGAGCGACTTCGAATGGGAATGACCATCATGGCTCGTGAGGGATCCATTGCACGAAATATGGTGGACATACTTCTCCCATTGTATAAGGAAGGACGGGATTTACGGCATTGTACAATTTGTTCCGATGATATGTCTCCAGTCGAGTTGGCCGATATTGGTCACCTTGACCGCAGCCTTCGTCGGGCGATTGATGCGGGTATTGACCCACTTGTTGCTATTCAATTAGTCACTTCGAATCCAGCACGATTTTTTAATTTGTCGAGGTTAGGACATCTTGCGCCTGGTAATGTGGGTGATATCGTTCTTCTTGATGACCTTAAGAAAATTGACGTTAGTTTGGTGCTGCACCGTGGACGTGTTGTGGCGAAGAATGGACGGCTCACTGCGAAACTTCCTCGTTTTCAATACCCTCCAGACTTGACCCATACTATTCGTTTTGGTGCAATCCCCACTGTGTTACATTACATGGTATCTGCTAAGGATGGAAAACACAAGGTTCGGGTTATCCATGCACGCGATGGGAGTCTTATTACTAGCGCTGAAACCCACACACTTACAGCCTCAGATGGATACGTCCACCCCGACTTAGACAAGGATATTACGACCATAGCTGTCACTGAAAGATACATGAAAGGTGGAAATATCGGAGTAGGATTCATTCGTGGTTTTGGCATCAAGGAGGGGGCAATTGCTAGCAGTATAGCTCATGATTGTCACAATATCATAACAGTTGCTACAACGCCCGAAGATGCCCTGATGGCTGTTAGTACCGTTTCGCAAGGTAATGGAGGAATTGCAGCTGTAAACGGTCGAAAGATATTAGCCACGTTGCCCCTACCCATTGCTGGGATAATTACCGATGAACCAGTGGACAAAGTAGCTCGAAAACTACAAGCAGTACGTAAAGCAGCTAGTGACTTAGGGTGTCAACTCGAGCATCCCTTCCTAACTTTAAGTTTCATGGCTTTGCCCGTTATTCCCGAACTTCGAATCACTGATAAAGGACTGGTTGATGCCGAGGAAATGAAAGTTGTCCCCGTTCTCCTCGATTAACCGCTCTTTTGGGGAAACCATCCAAGAAACTTGAGGAACAAATTCGAAACCTGCCTGACTCCAAATCCTTTTTAGGCTCAATTCATAAACGACCTATAGAACGGAGGACCAAGTTGAAATGTCATTAACACTAATCCTCGCAAACTTAGCACCCTTATTCCTTGCATTAGGATCCATTGCAGCCTTTGCTTGGTTCCTTGATAACCTGATGGGTCCAGCTTATCGCGCAAGTGGTGGAAGCAAGAAAGAAGAGGAATCGGAAAAACCCGCTGAACCCAGCATTGATTGGCGACGCGGTCTTGTCCGTCTCATCGGATTAATTGGGATTCCCATGGGAATCCTTTGCTTTGCTTCATTGGTGTCAATAGTGCTTAATCCTGGGTTGACCCCCTACGGTGACCTCTTGACACTAGCCCTTCTCGCTTGGGTAGGAATTGCTATGTTCCTTACACCAATCAATAAACTCCCTTGGGCTGCGTTAATCGGTGTGGTCGCAGGGATTATTGCTGTCATCGCAACAGCAGCATTAAGCCCCATAATTCCAGACTTCATCACAGGACAAATACCCCTCAACTACATTCTAATAGCGATTTTCATTATAGTCGGCGTTATCGTGTTTACCCTGTTTAAATGGGCGGAAAACATCATCGACCTTCTTACAACGGTATTAGGGTCACGACCTGCCTTGTTACTTCTAGCTTTCATCGCTATGGCCCAAGCCATTGCTCTCCCAGTGGTATGGCTCGCATTTGGTGGAGGTGGCGGCCTACTCTGGTTCTTCATCCATTAGATTCAAGTAAAGTTAAGTGGAGCCGGAATCGGTAAGAAGAACAAGCGAAACAGAAGATAACCTGATCCTACCAATAAGAACATAATGAACATAATCATTCCAACACGCAAAAACCGACCATAATCAATGGGACGATTCTCTCTTTCAGCAACTGTCATCGTCATCACATTCGCAACACTAGCAATGGGAGTCAAAGCACCGCCTAATACAGCACCAGTAATAAGAGCACTCCAAATGCCTCCAGCCGCCGAAGCCCCACTAAACGCAGCCAAATCTCGTGCCACTGGGATTAGCGTTGCCGTGACAGGAATATTATCGATAGCTCCACTAGTAAATCCTGTTATCCACAACATAGTCAACATCGCAAGTGCTGGATCGCCCCCTGTAATATTTTGGACAACGACACCAATATTGTAGAGTACCCAAAATTCTTCCATGCATCCAACGATCATGAAGAGTCCAATGAAGAAGAAGAGAGCGGTCCAATCGACCTCGCGGAAAATCCGGTTTGATGGAATCCCACTTAACAATACAAAGAGCATAGCCATGACAAAGGCAACAACCCACGTTAATCCGATTGAACCAAAGATGATAAACCCGATAATCATTACAATAAAGAGGATGGCTGTCCGATAGAAGACATTCCGATCTTCAACCATCGTCCAGGCATCCAGAGCCATTAGATCGGATACACGACTTTTTCGTGGCGTAATGAAGTCTCGACGAAAAATTCGCATTGAAACGAGAATTGTTGCCCCAAGAAGTATGATACCCAAAGGTAACAGATTCTGTGCAAACCACAAGAAATCATAGAACGTTACTCCGGCAACGAGCATCGTTGGAACACTCGCAATTACTGTGGTGATACCACCAACATTACCACACATGGCAGTAGAAATCAAGTACGCCATGGGATTTTGTTCAAGCGCATCACAAGCAAGTATAATCAAGGGTCCAATGATGAGAACTGTCGTGGCAATAGCTGTTGACATAAGAAACGTAATAGCACAGAAGATGACCAAGAGATATCGAGGATTTCCTTTGCTGAAGCTGAGGGCTTTTACTGCAATAAATTGGAAGAGCCCTGAGTCTTTGGCAATTTCGGTAATCACCATTAGTGCAAGAATGACGATGATTGTGGGTAGGTCAATCCATTCGGTGAAGAAATGTCCAAATACTTCGGCAGTGAAGAATGGGTTATCCGTATACCACTGAGCTTGCTCTAACAGTCCTAGGCTTGTATAGGTCTCTACTTGGTGAAGGTGCCACGTTGGCCAGATTTGCCACAAGTAGATGATGGCTAAAGAGGCACCAATGAGAGCAGCGATAGTGTGATCAACAACGTCGAAAGTGATAAGCAAAATCACAGCGATAAAGATTAAGATGATTACAACCGCAGGGAATATCATAAATATCGTGGATTGCATGCTTCATCGCCTGTGACCCATTACAAAAATCATTCAAGCAATGATGTTGTTTGAGTCTCTAGATTCCTTTAATGCAACCCTGCACAAAAGCTTTTCACTCGTTTTCTTTCAAATTTTAGGGCGTATGGGGATTAAGGTGCAGGAATTGGGAATATCAGGATTCGGAGGAAAAGATAACCAGTACTTATTAGAAGAAATACCAAGGTTAGAATTACGCCAGTTCGAAGAAAGGTATTTTTTGGGAGGGGTCGTTCCTCTTTTTCTGCTATTGTGACAGCTAAAACATTGGCAGCGCTAGCAATTGGGGTAAGGCAACCCCCAAGGACAGCCCCAACCAATAGTGAAGCCCAAAGATTACCCACAGGAAGGGCAGGTGGCCCTATTGACAGAATCTGTACCACTGGAATGAATGTGAGTGTAACAGGGATATTATCGACAAACCCACTCGTGAGTCCAGATATCCAAACCATCAAGAAGGTTGCAAAGAATGCATTACCCCCTGTCAGAGCCAATATTCCGTGCCCAATGGTTTCAAGAACGCCAAATTCTTCCATGAGACCAACCAGAAAGAAGAGCCCCATAAAGAAGAAAATCACAGACCATTCAATTTCCTTGAATATTTCACCTGGTCTGAAACCACTAAGAGTCACAAAAGCTAGTGCCCCACCTAACGCTACAAGAAAAGTCAATCCCAAAGATCCTATAGTAACAAATCCCACAATTATCACAATCAATAGAATTGCGGTTCGATAGAAGACTAAGCGATCCGGTACTAATTCCCATTCATCAATTTCTAGTAGGTCATCAACCCGAGACCGTCGAGGAACAATGAAATCCTTTCGGAATAATCGTAATACAATGAATATGGTGATGGCTAGTAATGTAAGACCAAGGGGCATTATATTGACGATGAACCATTCAAAAGTATACAACGTGGCTCCAGCAATGAGCATTGCAGGAACGCTAGCAATAAGAGAAGTAATTCCTCCGACATTAGTAACCAATGCAACAGAAATCAGATAGGGTGCCGGATTGGTTTCTAATGCATCACAAGCAAGGAAAATGAGAGTACCCATAATAAGCATAGTAGTAATTTGTGTCAGAATCGTCGTCATACCAAAGCTAAGTAGGCAAAAAATGATGAGAAGTTTACGAGTATCACCACCACTGAATTTGATGGCTTTGATAACAATGAATTGGAATACACCAGAATCCTTGGAGACCTCAGTAATGACCAGCATTGACAGAATTAAGATTAGTGTTGGGAGGTCTACCCATTTATTGAAAAAATATGCAAATACCTCTGTATTGAAGTGCTCAGGTAAGAGTTGGTATGGGGAGCTTGGATCAGCAAAAATTACTGCGGCACGCCATGTAGGCCAAATTGATGCTAGATAGAAAATTGCGATTATTCCACCGATTAGGGCTGCTGCAGTATGGTCCAGTACATCTAACATGATTAGGAGAATGATGGCAATAAACAGAATGAGGGCAAATACTGCTGGAAACATCGATGTATAGTGTCGCCCCTTTTATTGGTCTACTTGAAACCACCAATTGCATAACGTCTCAAATAAACATTTTCTCATAATAGTCAACAGAGCCAAATCGTTTCAACTGCAGCTAGAGCATATTTACGAAGTCAACTATTGTCTGTACTAGAGCTTTTGGTTGTTCAAATTGGATAGCGTGATTAGACTCATCAATAATCTGCACATCTACATTGGAAAGGTGTTCTTGGTAGAAGTCACCCCATTTCACAGGAAATGTATCATCCTGAGCTGCGATGGTTACTAAAGTGGGTAGTTTGATTTCTTTGACCCGGTCCTGAATATTGAAGCTGGCAGCTGCGCCCATGGCATACCCATGACTGT
>Ga0209636_10002279_pt1 | contig 19564 bp, 18 predicted proteins | sample DeeMarSWOR152_54_FD_187464 | JGI IMG/M metagenome (GOLD analysis project Ga0209636, IMG submission 187464) | Marine sediment microbial communities from White Oak River estuary, North Carolina - WOR-1-52-54 (SPAdes) (version 2) | ecosystem: Environmental > Aquatic > Marine > Intertidal zone >... | reverse complement strand
TTCCTCAAAAGAGTACTTCCACGAAATCAAATCTACATACCACGCTGCATGCTAGCATAAAATTACGAAATAACTTTTATTAACATGCAGATATATTGCTGGTTGTCAGAATCAGTCTCTTTTCAGTCTATCTTTAAGGAAACCTTTTAAATATCAGAGTTTAGTGGAGCAAACCAAGCGTCAAACATGAACACGCTACTGATTATGATAAGGGCGTTCTTTAAGGCGTTTCTGCAAATCACTGTCTTCAGAGAAACGCAAAACGCGGTTACTTCTTCTCAGACTCGCGAACATAAGGATTCAACGGCCAATGGCTCTTGAAAAAGATCTCCTCTTTCCTGTGACGGTGGTCGAAGCATGCGTGCGTCTCACGTGTCTATATCTGTCGCAGTTTAGGGAGTAGTTTCTCAACCGACTCCTTGATGCTCATCCAGGCTTTTTCATTTTTAACAACGAATTTCTGTTTTCTTTTCCATTGATCGCCTTTTTTGATCCACATATACACTGCTAATTGTTTTCTTCCGAAATAATCCTGAAGAATGACAGCAGACCACCATTTTTCCGTCTTGTACAAGTCTATGCCTTCGATGACTTTTATGGTTTCTGAGACAGGAAATTTCTCTTCTGGCAAAATCTCACCCAAAAGTGATGTTCGCGATAAGTATTTTTGTCTTTAGTATGCGCCTATGTAAAATGTATATTGTAACTCATCTACATTCCGGGAGTTTCGAGCACGCTCCATCGACGTCCAGCCACAACCTCGATGAAGACTGTTTGTACCGCCTAAACTTTGAACTCTCCCTTTTCCAAAATAGTCGTTGATGATCCGTCGGCTTTTGTTATCTTTACGGTCGGTCGTGAAATGAGTAGATCCATGTGATTTTTGGAAGCGTTTCTACCGCCCGGAAAATCCGTGTTGTGGCCAAACGCTATGTGTGTGGTTCCCAAGATCTTTTCGTCTTCAAGAAACTCTTGCACAAGTTTCGCTTTTGGATTTATGCCGAAGGCGAATTCTCCCACCACGTCAGACCACTCATCAGTATTCAACGTATCCCTGACTTTTTTGAGAACTTCTTTGTCCTCGGATGTGGCTTTTTGAGCTTGGCCGTTTTTGGCTACTATCTCAACTGGTGTTTTTATTGGTCCGATTCCTCCGATTGCCATGTCGCAGACGAGCCTGCCATTTAGAGAATTCTCCAGTGGAGCTACAATAACCTCTCCTGTGGGTAGATTCATCCACTTTCGTAATCTCCAATCGTATTTCGTGTCTGTGAAGAATTCTCGTCCCTCTACTCCTAGAAACAAATTGGTGCCTGCTAAGTTGCTTATTTCGATCGTAACCGCTCCATCCAGGGCTAGAATAAGCTTGTCAGCAAAGTTCTGCATCCTTCTGTGTTCCTCGGCTGTCAGAGCTAGTGCTCCTTCAATGAGCATAGCTAAGGTTACACCGGGGCAATGGCCTAAACGAGATCTGATGTCCCGTCTCTGCAACCTGATTATCTTGATTCTGAACGGGGTTTCTTCCCTGCTTTCTCTTAGAAGATTAACGTAAACATCCGGTTTTTGCTCCGTTAATACTTCCAAGAGTTGCGAAGGGATCTCTTTTCGCGTTTTGTCCGATGTTTCGAGCATTACTAGTCTTGTCCAAAGTCCGAGCGTTAATGCTCCATCGGCAAAGGCCTTTCCGATCTCCTTCTTTTCGTCATCGCAGACTATAACTAGGCTCTCTCCTTGAACTGCTTCCAATACATATTCTAACGCGTTTCTAGCGGCTGTTGATGGCTCCATCTCAACACACTCGACGAATGTTCCCTAGGTTCACTAGTCGGGAGAACACTCTTATCCGCGTTGGATACTGATTAACCTTTTGTGGAAGCGTATTGATTGCGCGCACGGAAGGATCGTCTATGGCGTTCTGAAGGGCGTAGTCTTGTTCAACATTACCTATTAAAGACTGTGGTTTCCGATTCGGTGGCTCCAAGCAAGACGGTGTCCCAAAGCTCCAGGTAGAGAAAAACGTCACTTTTTAATCTTTCAAAATGCTTGATTCGGGACCTGATTTTGCTCAAGTCTCTATCGGTCATTCTAATCCTGCGGCTAAGGAAGCCTTGAATTATTCTTCTCTCCCTCTCGGTAAAGATGTACGTCCTCATCTCGACTCCTGTGAGTCTACAACAGGGAAACTATAAATGCTTTTGCGTCTACAACAGCGAATGTCGTGTATGTGTTTGGAAGAAAGGCGAAAAACTTGGTCAAAGTTGAAACCGGAAGCTTGCTTTGATTATGTCATCGAGATGGATAGCTACAAACTCTTCCGCAAGCGAAAGTAACATCGCCAACATACAGACTGAGCAGAAAGTTCAGTAGATTGGAATCTTTCCGTTTGCCAAGTCGTCGCAGAACTTCCCAATGTTCTCCAACTCGTAAATGACCACTTCTTCTATTTCTCTGCGAATATTCTTGAAGGCGTTAGCCGGTTTCATTACGACTTGTGCTGCTGCAATGGCTGGTTGATCGATAGGCTTACCTATTTGGCTGAGCAGCCAGATGTATACCTCCTCCAATCCAAGCACTTTGCCGTAGATTGCATCTGCAATTTTGTATGTAAGGGCGTTGTAGATTTTCCCCACGTGGCTGACTGGATTCTTTCCCGCAGCCGCTTCTGAACAGAATGGCCTATTCAAAGGTATGACACCGCTTGTGCGGTTGCCCCTACCAACCTGACCAGAGTCTCCCGCTTCCGCGCTAGTGCCCGAAACAGTCAAGTAGACTCCCTCTGTTCCTTTTCCCTTTGCGTCGAGGGTGTTTAGGTCAACCATGATCTTTTCAAAATCTGTCTTTTCTTTCACAAATTTGCCTATCTCTTCCTCAAGTGCTGCTCTCTTCAGAAAGTAATCCGTCTCGCTAGTCACGTAACGGTCAACCAATGCCATCGCCACGGTCAAATGCAACTTGTTATTCTTTCTGAAACCCATGACTTTCACATCTTCTCCAGATTCGGGAAAGCGTTTCTTGAACTCTGGCGAGTTTACATGCTTCTCTAGGTCAAGAACTATCTGCTCAGTTCTGGTCATAGGAGCGTAGCCAACTGCGGCAGAAGTGTCGTTGGCCCCCAAGACGTTTCCCTTTCTATCGAATATGTCCATGAGTTCAGGATGCCCAGGCTTTAACTCCACCTGATACTGGACATGCTTCTCGGGGTCGACAAATCGGAGACTCTCCTTGAACCACTTCTTAGCTGTTTGGACGGCTATTTCCTTCACTGGTATATGAACTCCACCGACTTCAAAGACTGCTCTGTCCCCTATGATGAGGAGCATTGGTTTCTTTATGATGCCTCCGCCGAAGCGGGTTTCGGCTTCGCCAGCCGCCAGAAGAGACTTGTCGATGTTGTGGTGTCTTATGCCTCCCGTTTTCTTCTTGTACTCTTGGCTAAGTTGAACCGAGATTCTGTCCATTATGGCGTCGCAGATATAGTCAGGATGCCCCAAACCCTTCCTCTCAACTATTTCGAGTTGCTGTTGTTCGATGGGTGTCTGCTTTAACATGTCGACAAGTATGTTTCTTTCCATGAAAGATCGCCTTGGCGGACGTTAATGAACGATAAAGGATATATATTTTGCGATATTTACTGTGTATAAAAAATAACCAGTGGTTATCAACGATGCTTGTAACGGGATCCATGCTCAAAAGACTAAGAGTCGAAGCGGGGCTAACTCAAAGACAGCTCTCCAAACTAATCGGAATTTCACAAGCTCACATAGCCAAGATCGAGGGGGAGAGAGTTGATCCCCGACTATCAACAGTAAACAAGATTCTACAAGTCTTGACTGAAGGCGAGGGAAAGAAGTGTCACGAAGTCATGACGAAGAAGGTCATCTTTGCAAGACCGCACGACAGAGTCCTGAAAGCGAGTGAGCTCATGATTAAAAATGCAATATCTCAGCTGCCAGTAATCGAAAAGGAGCGCGTGATAGGTACCATCACAGAGGAGAGTATTGTTAGGAACTTGAGGTCCACAATCGCAGATGAAAAAGTTGAGAATGTGATGCAAGCGCCACTCCCCAGCGTTCCCAAGGATACCAACATAAGCATGATCAAGCCGTTGCTAGAGGATCATCCGGGTGTGTTAATTGTGGAGAGAGGTGAGATCGTCGGTATCATAACTAGATCAGATCTCTTGAAGATTGTCTCCGAAACCATCTAGCGCTCCAAAAATTGTTACCATAACTGACCAAGAGCCGACTCCAGTCATACAAACAAAGTTTATCTGAAGTTGTTACAAAAATTGATAAATGGGGAGTCTCATAGTTCAAAATATGCTAGAATATTTAAAAGAAGCTTGCGGCGTCTTCGCGGCGCAAGATTTTGAGGGTGGTCCAGTATTCCCGTACATTTACTGGGGACTAAGATCACAAAATCATCGTGGTCATCAGTCACACGGTTTTCTCACCTTCGATGGGAAGTTCCATACACGTAAAGGCTTAGATTTGGTTCCTAAACTGAAGTCTAAGGACGTCGAAAGATGGTTACGCAGTCTACCCGGACATGTAGGTGTAGGAAATGTAAGATACACAACTTCAGGCGGCACTGACGAAAAATCGCTGGCAAAGGGGACACAACCGTTTTTGGCTAAGACGAGGAAAAAGAGGATCGGTGTGTCATTTAACGGTAACATCGTCAATACCTCCCAACTCGCCAAAGAGGTCAAGAAACGGTTCCCAAGATTCTGTTACGAATGCGATGCAGAGTTAATTTGTAGAAAACTTCTCTTGGGGCTTCTGAAAAACCTTGATTTGCGTTCGTCAGCTAAGGCATGCATGGAAGAGGTAGAGGGTGCTTTTTCTGTAACAGGAATAACTCAGAACGGCGAACTATTCGCCTTCAAGGATCCTTATGGAGTAAGACCCCTTTGCTGTGGTCATAGTGAAGACCAGAAAATCTTTGCAGTATCTTCAGAAACCGTTGGTTTGGATATTAACGGATTTGAACATGGCTTTGAGGTTAGACCTGGAGAGTTCGTGATTGCGAACGAGGATGGTTATGAACGGGAACAACTTGTTGAATGCAAAAGAAAAGCTCTTTGCGCTTTCGAGTTTGCCTATTTCGCCAGACCAGACTCGAGACTTGGCGACAGTTTTGTATATGAGGTTCGAGAGGAATTTGGAAGAAATCTCGGAAGAGAATACTCTGAGATTGTAAAAGACGCAGACATAATAATCTCAATGCCTGAGACTGGCGATGACTCTGCGTTGGGTCTTCATGAAGAGACTGGCTTGCGATGGGAGAGAGCTTCAAGGAGACACAGATACGTAACGGAACGTGCTTTTATTCTGCTGCCCGAGGAACGACACCGCACCATCGACAGGAAAATCAACATTCTCGACCACAAGATAACTGGGAAGACTGTCGTCGTCACTGAAGACAGCATAGTGAGAGGTGACACGACAAAGGTTACAGTGAAGAAATTACGCAAGATGGGAGCCAAGAAAGTCTATCTGTTCATCACGTTTCCGAGGATTATCGGACCCTGCTTCTACGGAGTAGATATGGCTACCTATGGCGAGCTAATAGGGTCTAGATACGGATCTGAGGAAATAGCTGAGATAATCGGTGCCGATGCGGTTTGCTATCAATCAATAGAAGGATTTATCGAAGCGACTGGATCTAACAAAAACGAGTTGTGCTTGGGCTGCGTGACTGGAGAATATCCGACTCCACTGGCTCAGAAACTAGCCAATGAGATGAAGGAAAGGTTCGAAAACGGGTACGCAGAAAGAGGGAGAATATACGAAGTTGCGATTGCCTAAGAAACCAGCCAAAAATAGTTGAGTCCATAACATCTTTTGAAAGTGATCTGATGGATAGAGTCGGGATACTAGTTGTTTCTTACGGTTCCAGAGCAGCAGCAATGATAGACGCCTTCAGCCGCAGCGAAAGCTACGATGCGGAATTCTATGTTGCAGACAAACAAGGGAATCCCTTTAACGTTCAGAAAGCTGAGAAACACACGGTAATTCCAGACCTTAACTTGACGGAGATCTGCAAGTTTGCCAAAAAATACGAGGATGAAATAGACTTCGGAATCGTTGGACCTGAAAAACCGATAATCAATGGCATAAGAGACCTTTTCGAGACAGAGACTAAAATACCCCTAATCTGTCCGACGAAAAAATACGCAATGGAGGGAAGTAAAGTTGCGCAAAGGTATCTGTTCCAAAGAGTCACTCCCGAAGTGAACCCAAGATTTAGGGTATTCGATCCTAAAGAGCATGGTAGCGCAACTAGAGTAAGAAAGAAAGTCTACTCATGGCTAGACGAACTCAACAACAAGGTGGCAGTCAAACCAGATACTCCAGCCGCTGGGAAGGGAGTAGGTGTCTGGGGCGACCACTTCACGACACGTGAAGAACTGTTCGACCACTTCCTAGCCAACTATGAACATGGCCCAGTCATAGTTGAGGAGAAGGTTGAGGGTGAGGAATCAAGCTTTCAGGTCTTTTGTGATGGAAAACACGTAGTTCCCTTACCAGAGACCCGCGACTACAAGAGAGCATTTGACGATGACAAAGGCCCAAACACTGGTGGAATGGGTTCATACAAAGATTCAGGCGACCTATTGCCCTTCATGACTTTAGAGGATCGCGAGAAAGAGATAGAAATCATAGAAAGGGTTTTCAAAGAACTGAAGGGTAGGGGAAGCAATCCCGAGTTGCGGGGCATCCCTTTTTACGACGCTTTCATCCACACTGGAAAGGGACCAAAAATCTTGGAAAACAACAGTCGCCCTGGAGACCCAGAAATACAGAATCTGCTGCCAGTGCTGAAGGACGACTTCGTTGAAGTGTGCTTCAAGGTATTAGATGCAAATCTCAGACGGGTCAGATTTGAAAAGCATGCAACAATTGTAACCTATAAAGCGCCTCCGCGATACGGGGGATTCATGAATGTTTTTCCTGAACGAGTAGACCAGAGTGAGACGAATCAACCAGTGGACCTAGAGGGTGCGCACAAACTAAGCGAAAAATATGGTGATGCAATCAGAATCTATCCCGCCTCTATGGAACTTAGAGACGGAGAAGCATACGCACTTACGTCGAGAACTGTATGCGTTGTGGGCGTAGGAGAAACCATTCAGAGGGCAAGAGAGGTTTCGTTGGAAGGAATAGAAGCAATCAAGGGCGGCTCACTCTGGCACAGAAACGACATTGGATCAAAGGAGCACATCAGAAAGAGCGTTGAACACATGCGAAGACTGAGGAGGCGACGATGACTAGCCAGCGAGTCTTCATTTCCGATTGTGAAGGACCCATATCAAAGAACGACAATGCTTTTGAACTAACAAACCGCTTTATTCCCGGCGGAGACCATTTCTTTGCCTTGTTAAGCAGATACGACGATGTACTTGCAGATGTTGTCAGAAGACCTGGATACAGGGCTGGATACACCTTAAAGTTGATTCTTCCCTTCTTGAAGGCTCATGGAGCCACTAACAGGAAGATAAAGGAGTATTCTTCAGAGAACATCTTGCTTGTTCCTGGAGCAAAGGATACGCTCAGGCTAGTCAAAGGTATCATGTCATCTTTTATCGTCAGCACCAGTTACGAGCAGTACATATCCTCATTATGTCGACTCACCGACTTCCCCTATGAGAACACCTACTGCACAAGACTAAACCTAGACAAGTACGAGATTAGTGAAAACGAAAAGAGGCGACTTGAGAAAATTGGAAAAGAAATCTCGAGCATGCCTATGATAGAAATCCCAGAAGGCGCCCACTCAATGCAAGACTTCTCGACCATAGACCAGAAGACTCTACGCAGATTGGATAAAATATTTTGGAAGGAGATCCTTGAAATGGAATCAGCCATGATGCTTAAGGAAGTCCACCCAATTGGGGGCAGTGAAAAGGCAGATGCAGTCCGAGAGATTGCTGGAAGACTGAAGAGCAGTCTTGGGGACGTGATGTACGTTGGTGACAGCATCACTGATGTTTCGTCTTTTCAACTAGTGAGAAAGCATGGAGGATTGACAGTCTCTTTCAACGGCAATGAATACGCCATCAGAGAAGCTGAAATCGCTGTTATCTCGGACAACACCACTGTCACTTCGGTTCTCTCAGACACCTTCAATACATCCGAGAAAGATAGTGTGATCAAACTGGTTGAGGAGTGGAGCTATTCTGGGCTAGAGAAGCATTGTGCTAACTCCGTGCTGAGAAACCGCATGTTCAAGTTATATCCAAAGACTCTTCCTCAAGTTGAAATGATAACTCCAGCCAACAGAAGAAGACTGATAAGCGAAAGCAGCAGTTTCAGGAAAAAGGTCAGAGGAGAAGCGATAGGGAGACTTGGATAGGTGCAATCCATGAGGGTTGAGATTGAAGACACTTATGCTGAAGCTTTCGAAGGCTTGTACTGCAGAGTCATCGTTACCGCTGATGATAGAGAAGTTTTGCGGAAAGCGGCTGAGGATGCCACTGCGACGCCTTCGGTGGCCATTGGCAGAACTGAGGGTGGCGTTGAGAAATATGTAAGTGCAAAGGAGACTCCAGATGGACGCAAAGGTGCAATCCTGCAGTTTTGGGGAGCAATCGATGAAAAGAAGCCTCTTGGCGATTCTGTCGAGAAACTCGAGAAGGAGCTGTCATACCGCATACGCCAAGACATACTCGTAAAGCCCTTCACCGCCATTTTCGATGCTCATCCAAAGCCAGAAGGTAAGCTTGATATGATGATGAGGGTGGGCCACTGTGGAGACGGATTTGAATGGAAGGCGAAACGCTACGGACGTAACATGATTATTGTGCCAATTATGATTCCCGACTTCCAGATAGAGCGGTATCTTGGTTATGGGAAAGGGGTTATGGGTGCAAATTTCTGGTATATGTGCAGGGGCAAGGGAGCAATGAAAGCCGCCAGCAGAAAGGCGCTTAATGCTATAGGCAAAACTGATGGTGCTGTTACTCCCTTTGGCATCTGCTCCGCGGGGTCAAAGCCAGAAACCAGATTTCCTCAGATAGGTCCAACAACTAATCATCCTTACTGTCCATCACTTAAGGAAAGGCTGGGAAAAGAATCGAAGGTTCCCAATGGAGTCAACTACATTCCAGAAATCGTGATAAACGGTACGTCAATCGACGTGGTTAAAGAGGCAATGAAAGCAGGTATCAACAGCATACGTGACACAGCTGGAGTCGTCAGAATCTCTGCGGGAAATTATGGGGGAAAACTTGGAAAGTATAAGATATACCTGCGAGAGTTGTTCAAATGAAACTAGACGCCATCGGCTTCGGCGCCCTCAACCTAGACAAGTTATATAGAGTAAACGCAATTGCCCGAGAGGAAGAGGAAAGCTTCATCATAGACTTGAGAGAGTCTCCAGGAGGCTCCGCCGCCAACACGATTGTGGGCTTAGCAAGATTGGGACTCAAGACTGGGTTCATAGGGAAGGTCGCCGAGGATCGTGAGGGAGAGCTTCTTCTAGAGGATTTCGGAAACGAGAACGTAGATGTAAGCGGCATAGTGATCTCGAAAAAGGGTAGGAGCGGTGTTGTAATTGGCTACGTCGATGCAAAAGGTCAAAGAGCTCTGTACGTTGACCCTGGCGCCAACGACCTCTTAGCCTTCGATGAGATGGATTTGGAATACGCCAGCGATACTGAATTCCTGCACCTAACATCCTTCGTTGGGAAGAGACCATTCGAAGCTCAGAAGAAGCTCATCAAGACGCTTTCTGACACCAAAATAAGCCTTGATCCCGGGGCATTGTACGCGAGAAAAGGCTTGATATCTTTGAAGCCTATCATAGGACGAAGCCTTGTCATGTTTCCAAATGTAAATGAAGTAAGTTTGCTCACTGGCGAAAGCTATGAGAAAGGGGCGAGGATTTTGATGAAGGAGGGTGTTAGTATAGTTGCTGTAAAGCTCGGCGATAGGGGATGCTACGTCACCGATAGCAAAGAGAGCTACTTGGTTGGGCCCTACAAAGCGAAAGCAGTAGACACGACTGGTGCCGGTGACGCCTTTTGCGCCGGATTCTTGTACGGTTTGATCCGAAAGAAGGATCTGTATGAGTGTGGAAGACTTGGAAACTTTGTGGCATCCAGATGTATACCGAAGATCGGCGCCAGAACAGGACTGCCAAGACTTGCAGACTTGCGCAACATGTAGAATACTAGAATCTCTTGATCAAATGTTCGACCATAGACTCGAAGACTAGTCTTCCGTCGCCGTACTTAGGTATCTCCTCTTCCTTTGTCCAGTCTGGAAGTTGCCAACCATAATAAGCTCTTTCTGGATGGGGCATCAAACCGAAGACTGTTCCACTTGGGCTACAGATTCCAGCGACGTCGTGGAACGCTCCATTAGGATTTATGGGATAGCTCCCCTCAGCGTATGTGCCGTCTTCCTCGCAATATCTGAAAACAAGCTGATCGCCATCGTATAACCTTCTCAAATAATCCTTCTCTTTCGTCTTTGAAAGCACGAAGCGACCTTCGGCGTGCGCCACAGGAATTCTCACAACCTTCCTCTTTCGGATTTTCTTAGTGAAAACGCAATTGCCAGAGTTTTCGTTCTTGAGGTAAACCCAAACGCAGCGATACCCAACAGGAGTGTTGGTTGCGAGTGCCGCTTCAGGGTATTCACTGACGCCGTTAAACCCTGGCAAGAAGCCTGCCTCAACTAAGACTTGAAAACCGTTGCAGATTCCCAAAATCGGTCTCTCCTCTTCGACAAAGCTCTTGAGGTCGCTGCCAAGTTTGGCTACGATTCCCTTGGCTAGGATGGCGCCGGCCCTTACGTAGTCTCCATATGAGAAACCGCCTGGAAAGATTAGAGCGCTGTAGTCGAGAAGATTCCGCTTCCTAACTAGTTCATTTAGATGGACTACGTCAGCTTTGACTCCTAGATCGTCGAATGCTCTTCTAGTTTCCGCGTCACAGTTGGTTCCGCCGACCCTAGTTATGCAGACTCGTATGTCATCTTTCTTCAATCATTAATCCTCCAAGGCGCTCTTCCAGCAAGTCCTTAAATCCTCTAAGCCAAGGTCTATCTCTTTCATGCCACCTAGACCGTAGACAGAAAAATGATGACTCTTTACAACTCTGCCAATCTCTGAACAGACGTTGTCGTTCATCAACGCTTCAAAATCCTCTCTATGTTTCTCAGAGACCTCTACTAAGAATCTGCTGTTGGACTCGGAAAATAGGACGAAATCGTTTCTCCTGATTTTCCCGGCTATTGGAACGTTCTTCAAGTGCAACTCTATTCCAAACCCACCGCCAAAGGACATTTCAGCCGCCGCGACGGCTAAGCCACCTTCTGAAAGATCGTGACACGACTTGATGCAGCCAGAATCAATTGCTCTCCTGATCCCGGCCATAATCTTCTTCGCCTGCTTTACTCTAACCTCAGGAACAGTCTTTCCTACGAAGCCTTTCAGTCGGTAGTATTCCGAACCCCCCAACTCTGGATATGTCTGGCCTACTATGTAGATCAGGTTTCTAGGTTCTTTCAGTTCCATTGAAACAGCTTTTCTGACGTCTGGGATTATTCCAACGGCGGTGATTAGGAGTGTTGGTGTGACCGGGCCCAGAGGCGACTCGTTGTAGAGGCTATCTTTTCCTGAAATGAATGGGGTTCCGAAACCTTTGGCAAAGTCGTAGCAGGCTTGACAGGCTCTTACTAGTGAACCTAGTCTATCAGACTTCCCAGGATTTCCCCAAGTGAAGTTATCAAGTAAAGCGACTCTTCTCCCGCCAACGGCGGTATTGTTTCGTAGGGCTTCATCTATGGAGGAAGCGGCCATCCAGTGGGGGTCAATTTTCCCATAGTTCGGGGTCATTCCACAAGAGATGACGATTCCTTTCCAGGAATCTGGAAGCGGTTTTATAACTGCAGCGTCGTTTGGCCCACTGTATTTGCCTTGGAGTGGTTTTAGAGCAGTGTTTCCTTTGACTTCGTGGTCGTAGGTTCTTATTGCTGATTCCTTGCTTGCGACGTTCGGAGAAGACAGCATTTTGAAAAGGACGTTTGCCAGATCTTTTGGGTGTTTGAAACTTGGTTCCGCGTAGTCTGGCGCTCTCCACTTTGCAACCCTTTTCACCTTTGGAGGTTCAAACAGAAAATATGTGTCTAAGTCTGCAACTCTCTCTCCTTGATAGTCAATTCTGACAATCCGATTGTTGGTGAATCTGCCAATAGGAGTAGCTTCAACATCTTCCTTTTCGAAGATTCTTAGAACCTTTCGAAAGTTTTTCTCAGGGATGCATAGGAGCATTCTTTCTTGTGATTCAGAGATGTGGATCTCCCATGGAGACATCTCAGGGTACTTTAGTGGGACCTTATCTAATTCGATGTGTACTCCGCAGTGGGATCTGTGCGCCATCTCGCCCGCGGCGCTTGAGAGTCCGCCTCCTCCCAGGTCGGTTATAGCAGAGCCTAACTTCTCATCTCTCACTTGTATGATCGCCCGCTTCAGTTTCTCTTCCTCTATAGGATTCGCTATCTGGACAGCTGGTCGCGATACTTCTTCGGATTCCTCTGTTAGTTCAGCGGAAGCGAAGGTTACGCCATGGATTCCGTCTCTTCCCGTCTTTCCTCCTACTACAACTGCGATGTTTCCAGGCTTGGCGTTTCTCACGAACTTCTCCATTGGAAGGATGCCTATGCATCCGCAATAGACGACGACGTTGCCCACGTAGCTCTCGTCAAAATAGATTGCTCCGTTGACTGTGGGTATGCCCATGTTGTTTCCGTAGCAGCCGATTCCAGCAACAACTCCTCTATAGAGGTATTTTGGATGCTTTATCCCGGGGGGCAGCTTCTCGTATTCATAATCTAACGGTCCAAAACAGAGGACATCTGTGCATGCTATAGGGTCAGCCCACACCCCAAGGACGTCTCGAATGACCCCTCCAGTCCCGGTAGCTGCCCCTCCAAAGGGCTCTATGGCTGAGGGATGGTTGTGCGTCTCAACTTTAGCCGCCACTGCGTATCCGTCTTCGAATTGAACTATGCCTGCGTTATCTTCGAATACAGAGAGGCACCAATCTAGGTTGAGTTCGCTCGTTGCTTTTGCTATGTACGTCTTGAATAGACTCTCTATTCTTCCGTCTTGTGTAATTATGTCGCCTTTGAACGTCTTGTGAAAGCAGTGTTCAGACCAGGTCTGCCCAATAGTCTGGAGTTCAATATCTGTTGGATTCCTTCCCTTCTTCCGAAAATATCTTTGAACCTTCTTCATTTCTCTTAAGCTCAAACCAATTCCTAGTTCCGTGCTTGCTTGCAGGAGTCGCTTTTCATCTGCATCAAGAAGATTTATCTCGAAAAGCTCAAAGGGTGAGTCTCGCTTGATGTATATGCTCATTTCATTTCCTCTAGCTCAAATCTGTAGTCATCCTTGGTTGGGTTGGCAAGTAGTCTTCTACAGGTCTCCTCCACCATGCGTTCAGCATCTTTCCTAGCACTAGCCTCTAGAACAACAGTGTAAACCTTGCCTACGCTAACACTCTTGACGGGATAGTTCAACTCCCTTAGAGAACGCCCAGTCATCTCTCCTTCAGGGTCTGAGTGCCCCGCCTTGAGACCAACTTCAATCTTCGCCTGATACAGCATAAATTATAATCAAACGAATAAAAATTTAAATCTTATTTAGAAGAAAATTTAAACAAAAATATACAAGAGCTCACTTCAGCAAGATCTGTTTACCCTTATACAACGCAACAATCTTCGCAGAATCGGTTGCCTTTCCGATGCGTTCAGCTTCCTGTTCGTTTCTTTCGAAGCTTTCAATAATGTTGTCTTCCTCGGTCTTGTCAACGACGACTGCGAAGCCCCAGCCCAAGCTAAAGGTTCTCAGCATCTCTTCGTCTGTGATGGCGCCTCTAACCTCTGGCGCAATCGTCTGAATTAGGTCGAAGATTGGCTGGGGTTTGAAGTTGTTAAACTCGAATCCTATTCCTTTGGAAAACTCCATTAGCCTGTCGAATTTCAGGTAGGCGTCACCTGTGATGTGTATGGCTCCTTTCGGTCTGTAGTCTTTGGCAACCTTCAGCAGTGGTTTTGCGTAGATTTTTGTTGGCTCAAGAACTTCGTAGATTAGTTCTTTGCTAAATCCGTCGGGAATATCGTAAGGATCATATTTTCCGCCCCATTGTTTGAACAAGACTTTTCTTGCTAAGGATATGCCATTGCTGTGAATGCCCGAACTCCTTAAGCCAACTACTATGTCTCCTGGCTTGATGTTGGCTCCATAGATTATCTCTTTCTCTGTTAACTCACCGACGCACGCGAAGACCATATCGAAGCCCTTGCTTTCGGTTGTTCCCTTTATGATCTCTGCTACGTCTCCTATTTCTCCGCCAGGGACCACGCATCCGGCTTCGGTGGCACCTCTCGTTATGCCCTTCATCCACTCTCGCACTAGATGGCGATCAGAGACTTGGGCATGTATATTGTCAACAATCGCTAGTGGAGTGGCGCCAGATCTTATCACGTCGTTTGCAGCCATGGCAACTCCGTCTATTCCAATGGTATCGTACTTTTCCGCTAGTTGCGCCAAGAGAACCTTTGTACCCACTCCCTCGATGGCTAAGTCTAGATATCGGTCACCAAGTGGAAAGATGTTTCCGTATGGAAGCTGAATTACCTTTCCATATTTACTAAGCTTGTAGGTTCGCTTTAGCGCTGACAAGGCAGCTTTGGATTTTGTCCTCGATTCCCGATCGACACCAGCCTCGGCATAAGTGAACTCCTTGGGCACCCAGTTCACCTAGTTTCTCTAAGTGACTATCTCGTCGAGTCGTTGTTCCCTGAACGCCCTTCTTATTTCTAAGGCTATTCTATCACCCATGCTCATGATTTTCCGATATTTTGCATTCGCGTATTGGGAGCCGATTCCCATATGAACGTTGGTTCCGCCACCATGTCTCAGAGCAACATCCTGTGTGACCGGAATGTGCATGTAAGGATCCTTTTCTTCGGGAACGTCGTAGAGACCATAATCAACTGCGGTCTTGGGTTCGAAGCCCCCAGTGAAATCTACCTTAACCTTTGTCTTCAGTTCAAATTTTGACACTCTGTCCCACGTAATTAGTGTCTGGAGGCACCAGGCGCCGATTATTCCAGGCGGTTCATGTTTCCTTGTGGATAGCAGAAATCCGTCGGCGTATCTATGCATGTCTTTGAGCAGTGATTCTCTTAAGCTCATCAAGACGTGTGCGGTGACCTCAAATGAAGGAACTGCTCTGATTCTTTGTTGAATGTCTACTGGTAGCCGTTTCACGCCATCAAGTATTGTTTCTCTCCTTTCGTCAATGGATAGGAACTGGTTGGCCAGGCAAACTCTTGCCTGTTCGACGCTGGTTTTGTAAAGTTTGGCGTACCAGTTCTCGGTGTCTCCCCAGTCGCCCTTGGCGTCCAAAGGTGAGAAGAAGAAGTTGAAGTTGGCGTGGGGGCCCAAAACAATCTGTTCAGCCCTGGCTCTTTCTAGACCTTCTTTAGTTAGATTTCCTGCCTCCATTTCTCTCTCTACTTTCTCTTCCAGATCCCTTGAGTTAGCTGCAAAGATGAATTCTCTTTCAAATTCTCTATGGGCATGTTCGGCTTTCACCAAGAGTGGTTCATCGATGGGTTCTTTGAATTGTATGCCTTTTTCATGGACTTCATACTCGTAGGATTTTGGATATGGGATGCCAGCTTGTTCAGCGAACCAATAGTAGTCTTTGTCAATCTCTCCCCTGTTCTCGATCTTCAATAGTTTCCTCGAACCAACTATAGGAACGGCGAACTTCTTTTCGATGACACTGCAAGTCTCGTCTCCGCCGACGTAGACAGAGAAGGCTCTGTTAGGGATTTGCAGACATTCCAGATTGATCAAATCATCAACGTACTTCACTATGTCAGAGTATTTGTCTAGAATGAGGAGGGTGCATCTCCATTTGCCTTTCTTATCTATGTCCTTTGGGTCATTGACGACTTTCAGATCTCTTTTGACCAGTCTTGGTAGGTCTTCCACTGCTTCGTCGGCTCTGCCCACCATGGGGTTTTGAAGATAGATTCTGGCCCGTTGTGGCGTTACGTAGATTATGCTTCTCAACCCGTAGTCTCTTTGACCCTGCCAAGCGTCCAGTGCTGAATGAGAACCTAGGTTGAGGCCAATTGGTTCCTGGTATCTTTTTGTAGTTTCCTGCATTTCTCTTCTTTCTATAACCATTGATTTTCCTCCTTTCGAAGAGGATTTCTGGAGATTTAACCTTTTACTAAAATCTTCTGCCAGTTAATCTTTCGTACGCTTCTATGTATTTCTTGGAAGTCTCCATTATCACGTGGTCTGGTAGGATTGGGGCTGGGGGCTCTCTGTTCCAGTCAAGAGACTTTAGGTAGTCTCTGACATATTGCTTGTCAAAGCTGAACTGGTCCTTACCGATTTCGTATTTGTCTGCCGGCCAAAATCTCGACGAGTCTGGGGTAAATAGCTCGTCTATGAGGATTAGCTCTCCATTGAGTAGACCGAATTCGAGTTTCGTGTCAGCAACTAGCATGCCATTGGCGTCAGCTCTCTTTGCAGCTCTTTCATAGATTCTTAGGCATGTTTCATCGATTTTTTCAGCGATTTCTCTTCCGATCTCTTCGGCAACTTCCTCTCTCGTCATCTCGATGTCATGACCCGTTTCAGCTTTAGTGGTTGGCGTTAGGATCGGCTCTTGTAGTCTTTCAGCCTTTTCTAAGCCAGAAGGTAGTCTGAGGCCGCAGATTGGTTTGGCACGTTTATATTTTTCCCAGGCGGAACCATATAGGAAGCCTCTGACGACGAATTCAATTCTTATCGGAACAGTCTTTTTGACCAGGATCGTCCGTGGATCAACGACATCTAAGACATGGTTTTGGATTATGTCCTTTGTTTGGTCAAACCAGTATACTGAGAGTCTGTTTAATGCTTCTCCCTTATGGGGGATGCCGTTGGGCAAGACGACATCAAAGGCGGAGATTCTGTCCGTAGACACAATCAGTAGTCTCTCTTTGAGATCATATACGTCTCTTACTTTTCCCCTCTTGAACATCGGGAACGGTAGTCTCGTTTTGAGCAAGACGTCTTGCCTCATTTGCTATGCCCTTTACCTCTGGTTTTGGACTTCAAGGTCTTCTTCATCTCCTCGGAGTTTCTCTGAACATTCTTCTCCATTCTTTCTTTTAGACGCATAATCTCTTTGTGTAGAGAGTGGTTTGAGAGTGCAAGAATCTTTGCGGCTGCCAATGCAGCGTTTTCAGGTTTGTGAATGTAGGCAACTGCGATGCCTCTCGGCGTGACTGTTGATGAAAAAAATTTCGCCCACTGGTATTTTTCCGAGTCTGGTGGACAAGCTATAACTGGATACTTCGTGTGCCCAGCAACTACACCGGAGAGAGCATCTGACAATCCAGCGACCGTAATGAAGACGATATCATCTCCAGTTTTCTCATATTCGTCCAAGTCGACTAGGAGTTTTTTGGGGGTTCTATGGGCTGAAGCAATGTTGTATTCGCACGTTATCGGAAACCCTTCTTCTTTGAGAAAAGCACCGATTCTCGAAGCAAACTCGTAATCTCTCCTAGAACCCATCAGAACAATGATCTTCTCTTCAGGCATAGTTAAGGATGAATTGAAAAAAGGATTTAAGTCTTAACCAGCTGACTGCTTCAGACTCATAGGTCCTTATATCGGTTCACTTCCCAATCTGTGACGGTCTCTCGGAACTCATTCCACTCTGTTGTTTTGATTTCCATATATTTGTTGAAGGCGTGTTCTCCCAAAGTTTCCTTCATGAATCTGCTTTTCCTGAGCTCTTCTATTGCTTCTCCCAAGTCTGCGGGCAGGGTTTTTATGTAGAACTTCGCAAGCTTCTTGTCGTCGAACCCATATACATCTTCTTCGACTGGGGCGGGTGGCTTGATTTTTTTCTCGATTCCCTCTAGCCCCGCAGCCAGCATGACAGCGAAGGCTAGGTATGGGTTGCAGCTTGGGTCGGGGCACCTCAACTCAAGTCTGGTTGATTTCTCCCGTCCCTCACTGTATTTGGGGACTCTGATTAGAGCAGAACGGTTTCTCTGTGCCCAACAGATGTATACTGGCGCTTCGTATCCGCGTCTAAGGCGTTTATAGCTGTTGACTGTGGGGCACAGAACGGCTGCCATTTCTCTGATGTGTTTGAGTTGTCCGCCCAGGAAGTGGTAAGCCGTTGACGAGAGTTTGTATTTGTCTTTTTCATCGTAGAAGACATTGTCGCCTTTCTTGTCAACCAAGGATTGGTGGGTGTGCATTCCGCTTCCATTGACGCCGAAGATAGGTTTTGGCATGAAAGTTGCGTTTAGCCCTTTGTTTTGTGCAACTGTCTTTATGGCTTGCTTGAGGATCATCACCTTGTCCGCGGTTTCTAATGCTTCTGAGTATTCGATGTCTATCTCGTGTTGGCTTGGGGCGCATTCGTGGTGGCTCATTTCAACGTTTATCCCCAGCTTTTCCAGGGTGGACACCATAACGGCTCGTATGTCGGTTGCATAATCTTGTGGAGAAAAATCGAAGTATCCTGCGGTGTCGTGATAGGTTCTGCTTTCCGTGGACCTAAACAAAAAGAACTCGATTTCTGGTCCAACGTAATAGAAATACCCTTTTTCCATGGCTTTCTGCTGGATTTGTTTAAGAACATATCGTGGATCACCAACGAATGGTGTCTTGCCTGGTTCGTGAACGTCACAGATCATTCTTGCAACGTTCTTCTCGTCTCGTGGCCAGGGAAGAAGAATGTATGTTGCGGGATCAGGGATCAACAACATGTCGCTTTCATGTATCCTAGTGAATCCTTCTATTGAGGAACCGTCAAACCATTTTCCATCGGCGAGGCAATCCCTCAATTCTCTTGGTGAGATTGTTACGCTTTTTAAGTGACCTGACACGTCAGAGAACATTAGATCCATGAACTCAACTTTGTCACGTTTTACCTTCTCAATTATCTGCTCTTTCTCCATAGAACCACAACTCTACGCAGAAGTTGTTTAGATTGTTAAATCTTTTACGGTTTCAACATACTGACTTAGGATTTTCTAATAGAACAGTGGATGACTACTCTGTCCAGTCATCGTTTCGGTCTTGTTCTTTTCTTCTTTTTCCTCTCCTTCTTCTCGAGAGGCTAGATTTTCGCCTATGAATTCGCCTCTTTGCGTGTCCAAAATTCTTAAAAGATTTCCTCTACGATTAACCCAAAGGTGATGTGGGTGTCTATTCGACATGGTGACGTGAAACGGCAAGGTTCACCAAAAGCTGTCGGTAAAGATGAACGACATCCTGGTCTGTTTGTAATCCAGATTACACTTAACATATCACCTGACAAAGATTGGATTGAGTGTTTCCGAAATCCACGCACATTTATACTTGAGGAGGTTCATCCCAAGTTAACGAAAATTTGGGGGAACATTGTCGAGTTTCGCTCTTCAGAGGAACATCTCAAAGAGAACATAGAGTGGATGGATAAATACATAGGTCAAGCCAATGAATGTTACGGTCGAAGAGCGGCTGGAAAAGAAGC
>Ga0209636_10002278_pt1 | contig 19570 bp, 24 predicted proteins | sample DeeMarSWOR152_54_FD_187464 | JGI IMG/M metagenome (GOLD analysis project Ga0209636, IMG submission 187464) | Marine sediment microbial communities from White Oak River estuary, North Carolina - WOR-1-52-54 (SPAdes) (version 2) | ecosystem: Environmental > Aquatic > Marine > Intertidal zone >... | reverse complement strand
CTTTGTTTTGCACATGCACCAGAAGTTGCCGCCAGATATTCCTCGTGCATAGCCGATGTGTCGCTCTATAAGAAAATCAGGCACCATAATTGGAACAACAATCATGTTGCGCCCATAAAGTTGTTCTTCCCACTCAAATCCGTCTCCACAATGCCCAACGCGTTCCATCGTGTCTATTTTTCCTTCAGGTTTCACTGATAGAGCATCAAACACCGCGGTGAAAGGCTTGACGAGAATGTCTTGACGAATCCTATAGGAAAGCTCTTTTTCAAAACGCCTGAGCAAATCTTCTAGAGGCTTCCCCTTGTCTAAACCTTTCCAAAACTGTAAAATTGCTCCTTTTCGCTTGTCTGGTGTTTCTTTTTCACTCAGCCACCTTTCAATTCCGCTGTCAAGTCTGCCTATAACTCCTGACGGCGTCGCTGTTACATCTTCAGCTGCCTTCTTCAACGTTTCTTCGTCGTCTGCAGTGACGACAAGTCGGCAGTAGAGACCGTCAAAGGCTTCTGCAAACGTGTCTTCAATTTCGGCTTTCTTAATCGTTTACCCCAATCTCCCTATGGCTTCTCCTCTAACCTTTTTTCTAAATTTGCTACTTTCTTTTATCAGAACTTCCATATTTTCGCTTGTTATTATTTTAACTTTAGGCAATTCACCTGGATAAAGCACGAAAAGACGGTTAAGCAATGTTTGGCTGACATGGCTGTTCTTTAAAGCTTCAAGGCTCCAGTTTTCCACCAAATCTAGGGTTTCTCGCTTTCCAAACCTGCAGAAAGCATCTGCGATTATTGCCGTTACAATGGTGTTTTCAGATAAAACTGCTATTTCAGCATTTTTTACAGCGTACTGGTTGCCATTAAATGAGACTGTTAAGCCATTGTTTTCCTTTACAAGCTTGAAGGCTTCTACGTCTGTTATGCTGTCACCAACATACATGACACTTGACAGATCAGCGCCTGCTCTTTCAGCCGCTTCCTTAACAGCATCAGCTTTTTCCTCACCACCAACAGGATTGACCTCGCGAAAAATTTTCCCAGATTCCATGTTAGCTATTTCCTTCCAGAAAATCTCGTCAAGCCGCTGGATTGTCTTGCGGTATTCTTCTGGAAAGTCGTTCAGGGATTTTGCCCCAGAAGGGATTTCAATTGTGAACATTTGTTGAATTTCTCTTGTCAGATCTTTCAAACTGTTTTTCTCTCCTGCTGTCATGTAGTATTTGTCTAGGCTGACTTTTGTGCAGTAAGTGTTTTCGTATGGAAAGTTTAGGGCTTGACACAGGGCTTTTATGTAGTGTTCGTAGCTTGTGCTAACGATGAATGTGTGAGCTATGTTTCTCACATATTGTAATGTGTCTCTTGCGTTTGGAATTAGAATGAGGTTTTGAGCTGAAAACTCTCGCATTTTTTGGTCAGTAACATCGTAAGCCTTTAGGAAGGGTAAAATGAGTTTTAAGGTGTAGCCAGCTTTGTACCGTGGCCTTTTTATAACGTCTGCGATCACATCGTCGTATCTGCTTATGACCGTGAAAAGTTTGTCTCCGTTTGGAACGAAATGGGACGTTATTTCGAAGGCATTATCGTTCTTGGAAATTGGTCCTTCACAATCTGATATGAAGACTTTTTTCACTGTTTACGCCGCCTCAGCTCTTCCATGTGCCTCACGCTCTTTTCAATGTGTTGTTTGGAGGCTACGTCTGTTCTATGCCACAGTGCACCGCCTTTTATTGCGTTTATGCCTTCCAAAGAGATTTGCCTAGCCGCCTCAATGCTTTCGCTTATGCCTATTACAGATACGGCTCTGGATTTGAGAGCGTAAGTTTCGCTGTCTTGCAGTTTCATAGACGCGGGATAAACACGGATTTTTTCACCGTACTTTCTAGTCAACTCGAAAGCCTTTGTAAGGTCAATTGGCTTGCCTGTTTCTTCTTTGTCTACAAGGTTTGGAAAAACGCTTGAGTATCCGCCGTAGTTTGGTGGAACCTTGTAAGTTAAGACCGTTGCAGCCTTTTCCAATTCAATGCGTGTCAGGTTTCCTTCTAACATTTTGTAGCAGACGTCAACGAAATCATCTTTTAAGATTGGTAGAATGTTTTGTATCTCTGGATCTCCTGGGCGGCTGTTGTTTTCAAGGATTTTAGGTCCTTTGCCCGTGTGGATGAAGGCTACGTAGAAAGGTATTCCTCTCAGGGCTTTGTCGTCTGCAGCTTTCAATTTTTCAAAAATCTTGGTGACGATTTCTATTTCTTTAGCTCTGTCAACATCTGACATGAAGGGCAATATGTCGCTTACGTCTTTGTATGAACCCATACCTCCAGTGTTTGGTCCGCTGTCGCCGTCAAAGGCTCGCTTATAATCTCTTGTTTCCGGCAAAGGCACTAGGTGCTTGCCATCGCAAAAGGCTTGAAAGCTGGATTCTTCTCCTTCAACTCTTTCTTCTATTATGACTGATCCGTACTGGAAGTTTGCTAGGAAATGTTCGAAAAGTTGTTGGCGGCTTGTGAAGTGATCTCCCCACACGCCTACGCCTTTTCCAGCCGCTGGCTTATCTGGCTTAACAACAGCCTTGTTTTCGAGTTCGCCAAGCCACGTGTAAACAGTCTTTTTTACTTGTTCTTGGCTTTTGTAGTCTTTTGGGTTGAAAATTCTGAAGTGGGGATTTACTTCTGGCACAATTTCTTGAAATAACAGTCTTTGGGCAACTTTGCTCGCTTCTATGGCGTATTCCTTTGTTGGACAGATCACTGGTATGTTAGTTTGCTTTTCTACAAGGTCGCGTACGCCGTTTATTATTGGTTTTTCTGGGCCGACTATGCAGAAGTCTATCTTGCCTTTGTTAGCTTCTGCGAATTTGCATATTTCCTTTACGTTTAAGTCGGGTATGACTACATGCTTGACTGATTTTTTCACGTTGAAGGGATTCCGCTGTTTATCAGCAATATAGAGTTCTACGTCGTAGTTTGTGCTTCGTTTGAAAGCGTCAACCATTGCCACGGCTCTTGCACCGTAAGAAACAACCAGTATGCCTACTTTCTCCATAAGCAACCCATCAAATTACAAGAATAAACATGAAATCTTAATTTATTTTCCTACTATGCTTTTTCAACGGCTTCTGCTATCTCGTATAGTCTTCCCGTTTCCTCGTAGCCTTTTATGAATCTTTTCTTCATTTCATCCGCTATTTTTTGAGCTAGTGGTGTTGGGTACTTTCCTGTCAAACATGCCAGGCATAGTTGGTCTCGGCTGAAGCCTATTGCCTTTGTGAAACTTTCTATTGACTGGTAGCACACGGCATCTGCACCTATGATCTCTCTTATTTCTTCTGGGCTGTGTTTTGAGCCTATCAATTGACCGTATGTTGCCATGTCTATTCCGTAAAAGCATGGTCCAATTATTCGCGGAAAAGTTATGAATAGGTACACTTTTTTGGCTCCCATTTTGCGCAGTTTCTCTATTGTGACTTTCGTTGTGTCTCCTCTGACTATGCTGTCGTCTGTTACTATGACTCGTTTTCCCCTGATTTTTGGTGCTAATATGTTAATTTTCTTGTCGATTGTTGAATATCGTTCCCTATTGAGCAGAATAAAAGCTCTCTCAGTCACGTAACGGTGTCTGCGGGAGGCACGTTCCCATTTTATGCCAGACTCTTCATGAACGCCTAAAGCCGCGTCATCGCCAGTCTCCGGCAAGGAAAGAATCATGTCTGAATCCTTAACAATGTCCGGGTTCTCCCTAACGAGGTTTCTCCCGAATTCTTCGCGGGTTTCATAAACGTATTTTTCGTCAAAGCGCGAGTCTGGTCTCGCGAAATACGCGAATTCAAAAGCACAGAATGCTCTTTTTCGCTTATTTACGAGTTTCTCCCTTTCGAAACCATTCTTTGAAGTTGTTACGAGTTCTCCGGGTTCAAGTTCAAAGTCTCTCTCGAGTTCGTTTATGTTTAGGCCGACTGTTTCTGATGAGAAGGCGTAGGTTGAGTGGTCTTTGTTGTGGCCAGCGCATAATGGTCTTATTCCGTAGGGGTCTTTGAAGGCGAAGAATTTGCCATCTTTTGTTATGCCAGCCACTGAGAAGGCTCCTTCGATTTCTTGCATGCACGTTTTGACGGCTAAGGCTAGATCTCTGTTTTTTACTAGTTCGATTAGGAGTTTATGGCAGATTAGGTCCGCGTCACACTCGTAGGAGAATCTTGGGAATTCATTACTTATCTCTTTTTCAAGCTGGAATATGTTTACAACGTTTCCGTTGAAGGAAACAGCTAGTTTTAAACCGTTTTTTGATGCTGTAACCGGCTGCGTCCCTTTTATTAGTGATTTTTCGTCTGTTTTTCCAGAGGTTGTGTATCTAACGTTTCCGATGCCTATGTGTCCAGGCAACCGTCCGAACCATTCTTGGATTGCGTTTGTTTTTAGTTTTGGCACAAGGTCTAGGCTTCTGTGAACATGAATTTTTCCGTTGTCATAGGTCAGGAAGCCGTGGGACTGGTGCCCTCTGTGATTTTGAGCCCTTAGACCCCAGTATATGTAGGAGAATATGGGCTGTTTTTGGAAGTTTATTGCCCCGAATACTCCGCACGCGATTTTTAACTGCTCTCCCATGGTTGGCAATAAGAGACGGCTGTTTATCAACTTTTATAACATTTTCAACTAAAAACGACGTTGTTTTGAGAAGTGTTGGAAAGCAATATATTTTGGTTGTCTCATAGTGTTTTACGAGGTTCGCCTTTGGTTGAGGTTTTGCTTCTTGATAAGAAGACGTTTGATGAAATGGTTAGGTTTGTGATGAAGGCTATGAGGGAAGGGATTCTTGAGGACGAAATCTGGGCTACTCTTGAGGTTATGTCGCGCGCGCTAGAATACATGCATACTGCATACGACAAGTTGACTATCTGCATTTGTATCTGCGGTATGAGCAGGACCATTGAGATCTTGAAGATAAGAATTTAAGTTAGAGAATTATTATGCAGTTTCATGAATCTCAAGTCATTGCTGGACTTTAGAAGAGAATTTTGGGAACGCATGAAGTCCGTGATTAGAGAGAGTAAGGGCATTTTTGATGGATTCAAAAGGAGCCCCCTTTCTTTTCTTGGAGTGATAATGATTATCTTTTTTGTTGTGGTTGCACTAGTGGCTCCACTGTTGGCACCGCCGGAGCCAGACCAGGACCCTTACATATCTCCCTTTTCAGGACAGAATCCTTACATTTATCCACTGCCCTCTTTTCCTAGCTCAGAGCATTTTTTCGGAACGCTGAACGGATACGACATCTATTACGGATGTGTATGGGGAACAAGAACAGCTTTTCGCATAGCTTTGCTGGTTATTTTTATCGAGCTAGTGATCGGCCTTTCTGTCGGATCCATTGCCGGTTATTTTGGTGGTCTTATCGATGAACTGATGATGCGGCTAACGGATATATTCTTCGCCTTTCCCAGTATCCTGGTTGCTATGCTATTCATCGTAGCACTGCCAGCCGAATGGTCGCTAAATCTGGGTTCACTAAGTCTCTCCGTGACGTTTTCTCCTCTAGTAAAGATCGCAATAACCATGGCCATCGCTGGATGCCCATTATATGCTAGGCTGATTCGGGGAGAGATAATTAGAGTTAAAAGTGAAGACTACGTGGAGGCAGCTAAGGCCGTTGGCTGCTCTGGCCTTAGGGTAATGACCAGACATATTCTTCCAAACGCGGTACACCCTGTTTTGATCATGGCATTTCTGGACATTGGAGGGATAATTTTGTTCGCAACGACACTAAGTTTCTTGGGTTTTGGACCCCAAGAAGGTTATGCGGAATGGGGAACGATGATAAGCAATTCACGGAGGTTTCTTTTTTGGAGTTCAACGGAACCTTTTAAGTACATACATACGTTTCTTTTTCCTAGTTTGTTTCTTTCCGCTTTTATTTCAGGCTGGAGCTTTATCGGGGACACGTTAAGGAACGTGTTAGACCCAATGCTGAGGAGGAGATAACTCTGAATCTTATAAGATATGTTGCCAAAAGACTGGTGTTTACCATTCCAACATTATTCGCATTAAGTCTAATAATATACTACACAACCACATTTTTCTCTCCTATACAGAGAGTTGCACTATTTATGCCAACAAGTCCTTATCGCCATCCAGGTCACGATATATATTCTGTGATAGACGAGCTAATCGAAAAATATCGTCTCAATGACCCGTTTTATGTACAGTATTCCGTGTGGATTGGAGGAGTTTTGAAGGGTAATTTGGGCTATTCTTATTCTCACCATAAGCCCGTGATAGACGCTATTTTGCAAAATCTTCCGGCTACATTGGAACTGGTCATGTACGCTGCTCCGATCATATTTCTTGGGGGCTATAGATTAGGAGTATTCTCGGCGAGACGAGCACATAAAAAAGCCCCAAAAGATGATATTACTGATTCTGCAATCAGAACCGTTTCAATTTTTGGCTATTCCATACCGCAATTTTGTATCGGCTTATTGTTGCTTGTCATATTTTATATGTGCCTGGGATGGTTTAAGCTAGGAAGACTGGCAAGTGATTGTGAAGCATTTCTTCGTTCTTCCGGCTGGACTCATTACACTGGACTCTACACTGTTGATGCGCTCTTAAATGGAGAGCCGTGGATATTCTGGGACGCGTTAAAACATCTTGTTCTTCCGGTGATAACCCTAAGCACAGGAATGTTACCGATAGTCATGAGGGTTACACGTTCAGCCGTGTTGGGCGAACTCGCCATGCCTTACGTTACAACAGCAAAGGCTAAGGGATTGGATGAGAAGGCGGTATCTAGACACGCTGAAAGGAATTCCTTAAGCTCCGTACTCACCGTTTCTGGGATTCTACTAGCATCAATGCTAACCGGTGTCGTTGTAACGGAACACGTTTTCTTAATACGTGGATTGGGGTCCATGACTGTCAATGCAGCCCAGAATTTTGACTACCCGCTTTTGATAGGTCTCGCATTAACGTTCTGCCTCTTTCTTGCACTCATTAACCTGTTGGTTGAAATAGTGTATGCACGCATAAACCCGAGAGTCACCCTTTAATCACCAACTGCGCGCGCAAGCTCAGAACAGCACGTTCAGACTATCTGCAATTCTACAATATCAGATTTTCAGTTCAATGGAACAGCAATAAGCTTCGATGTTGCTGGTGAAAATGAGACTACTGGTTTCTGTAGAATGTGCATTCCTCGAGCTTTGATGAACGAAACGTACAGAGTCTTTGTTAACGGGACAGAAGTTGAATGTACTCCAGCGCGCGCGCTAAGGGGGTCTGGACAAACAGAGAGCAAAAGAGAAAACACCCCACAACTGCCGCCAACACCCCAAGAAAGCCTATGGCGTAAGCCTAAACTTGTCCCTCGGATAAAGCGTCACTTCTCTTATGTTCTTTTTCCCAGTCAACATCATCGTCAATCTTTCCAGACCTATAGCCCATCCCGCATGAGGAGGCATACCATAATCAAAAGCCTGCAAATGATGCTTAAAGGATTCCGGATTCAGACCCTTCTCTTCCAACCGTTTCATCAGAAGCTCTTTAGACGCAATTCTTGTTCCGCCAGAAGTTAGTTCTATCCAACTCCACATTAAGTCGAAGCCTTCACAAACTTCTGGATTATCATCGCGAGGCTTAATGTAGAACGCTTTTGAATGCGTCGGCCAATCAACTATGAAGTAGAAATATGGATGAATCTTGCCTAATGTTCTGAAGGCTGGTGTCGGTATGTCCTCGCCCCACGGGATTTCTATGCCTTCCCGCTTCAAATCTTGCAACACATCATCATATTTCAGGCGTTTGAAAGGGACTTCCGGCACTTTGATGCTGTGTTTTAGCGTTGCCAATTCTCTCCAGCATTTTTCATCAACAGTCTTGCATGTGAATTGCATAAGCTGTTCAAGCAGCTGCATCACACTTTCAGCCGTGGCAAAAGCTTGCTCAATATCTATTGAAACAAATTCGCTTAAGTGATGACGTGTATGAGACTCCTCAGCCCTGAAAAACGGTCCAACTTCAAAAACCTTTTCGAAGCTCAGGACAAGCTCTTCCTTATACAATTGCGGGCTCTGAGCAAGAAACGCTTCCTTCTCAAAATATTCAACAGAGAACAGCGCTGCTCCGCCCTCAGTTGCCGAAGCGATAATCCGTGGAGTATGGGCTTCCATGAATCCTCTTTCAAACAAGAAATTTCGTATTGCCTCTACGGCTGTGTGCTGAATTTTAAAAACAGCCAAGTTCTCTTCTTGGCAAAGGTCCAAAGCCCGCGCGTCCAGTCGAACGTCAATGTGTGCTGGTGTTTTTCCAGTTATGTCAATTGGCAAACGAAGTACAGCCGCGCTGAAAATCTTAATCTCCTTCGGTATCACTTCGATGCCTCTGCTTGTCATCTCAGTCTTCTTCACAACACCTTTCACACCGATGCTGTATCTTTTCTGTAAAACGTCAGACTTCGACAACACTTCGCTACTCACCTTTTTCTGCGGCACAGTCACTTGTATTGTTCCTTCCCTATCCTGCAATATCACGAAGCGTATTCCACCCAAGTCCCTTACCTCTTGAACCCAACCGAAAAGTGTAACTTCTTGACCGTCAAGTTCAGGCTTAACATCAACAGAATAATGCGTTCTACGCCAATCACCAATTGAATCCAACTTCATGAGTTCACGCTCAACTAGTCTGCAAACTCCACACGAAGAGTCATGTTGCGAACTTTACGAGCAATCTCCTTTAAAGCCTTTACACTAAAAGGCGGCTGCCTCCCACGTCTCTTCCTCAAAATAACCCTAGTCTCAGTTGTTCCATCAGGCAGCCAAATAGTGTTTATCGCAACAATGCTCAACGGAGCAAACATATCCTCCAGAAACTTTCTATCGTCAGCACCATACTCTAAAACACGAACGGCCTTACCAACTTCAGCTCCTAAAGCCTTAATGATCTTTCCACCATAACCCAGAAGACGAGGAACATCACCCCGCCCAACAACCAGGGCCAACGTGTTGTCAACATTCACAGTCTTGTGAAAATAGACATTCTGAAGTGAAGGATATTTCTCTTCTAGGGACAACAGTAAGCGGGCGATTTTTAAGTCTAATTCGCTTATCTCTCCAGACTTAACCCTCGCCAAACATTTTTGACACAGTATCCCACTTCTTAAACAGAAGTTACATAGTACAGTTTTCACCTAGAAAAGCGCCCTCCACAAATAAAGGAGGGGCGGCGGAGCTTTGGGAGTTCATGTGGAAGCGCGTTCAATGTGCTAGGGTTATTTCGATCGTGCTGACGTTTGTGGGCGAGCCACCCTCTTCTCTGGGTGCCAATTGCTCAGTTCCGATTCCAATCTTCTTGACTTTCACGTCAGGTAGGAATCGGCGTCTGACAACTTCAACCACATCCACTGCCAGCCTGATCGACCTTCCCCTTGCCTTAACGTTTACTTCTTTTGCTCCGCCGTGGAAGAGGGTTATGCAAGCCAGTACATAGTTCATTACTGGCTTTCTCCCGATCAATACCGCATTGCTTTCAGACATTTGTACCGCCTCACTCCTAGTTTTCACTTTTTCTATGGTTTCATAACGATTTTTGTCGTTAAATAAATAGGTTACGGTTTTAAGTTTCACCTAAAAAATTCAGATGTCAAAGTTGCATGTTTTTTATTGCGTATGTCTTTTCTAAATGTTTAAATAAGCCATATTATTGTAAAATAAAAGCTTAACAAAAAGGCAGTTAAGAAGGGAACAATTTTGGAACCTCTTACGAGACGTTCAATGCAGCTTCTCCAAATGTTATACGGAAAAGGCAAGGCCACAAACATATACTCGCTGCCCATGAAACAAAACGACTTAGCAAAACAACTAGGCATAAGCAGACAAGCACTAAACGTCCACTTGCGAAAACTCAGAAACTTAAACTACATACGAACTGGCAGAGGCTTCATTGACGTAACAGAAAAAGGATTGAACGCTCTTGGAATATCCTCAAACCCAGCATTCGTATTCATCAAAGTATCTCCTGGCAAAAGAGGCGAAGTGTACGAAAAAATCAAGCAACTCGTCATCCAAAGAGCATTTAGGATTACAGGTGACGTTGACGCTCTCATAATGGTTGAAAGAACGAAACTCGACGAGATTTTAAGTGAACTTTCTTACATCGAAGGCGTAAAAGATACAAAATCCTATGTAGCTATAGAACCGATAAAATAGGAGAAAGCTAAAAGTAAAGCTTTTCGAATACGAGGCAAAAACTATACTCGCAAAATACGGAATCCCAACACCCATGGGTGGACTAGCAACAAACATAAGTCAAGCTCATGAAATCGCAACCAAACTGAAACCACCCTTCGCCATAAAAGCGCAAGTGCGTGTCGCTGGAAGAGGAAAAGCAGGCAGTATACTCTTTGCAGATTCAGTTCCAGACGCGGAAGAAGCAGCAGAAAAACTGTTAAACACACGAATAAAAGGCACACCTGTCAAAAGCGCGCGCGCGGAATACATGTGCTGGAAAGCATAGAAAAAACTGCACAAAAAGTTGTCGAAATATCCAAAAAAGAAGGAGAGAAATAAATGGGAATAATAGTTAACAAAAACACACATGCAATCGTCCAAGGCATAACGGGAGCTCAAGGAAGCTTCCACACCAAGCTGATGCTCGAATATGGAACAAAAATTGTCGCTGGCGTAACCCCTGGGAAAGGTGGAAATCAAATTCACTGCATACCAGTCTATGACACTGTTGAGGCTGCGGTAGAAAAACACCAGGCAAACGCTTCAATAATTCTTGTGCCAGTCCCATTTGCCGCAGAAGCGGCTCTGGAAGCTCTGGAAAACGGAATAAAAACCATTATAGTAATAACAGAACACATTCCAATAAAAGACGCAGTTAACGTAATGGTATACGCCAAACAAGTCAAAGCAACAATAATAGGACCAAACATCCCGGGAATAATAACTCCTGAGGAATGTAAACTTGGAATTATGCCAGCCCACATCTTTAAACCAGGCGGAATAGGCGTTGTTTCCAGAAGTGGAACACTTACGTATGAAATAGTAGCAAGCCTAACAAGAAGCAACCTGGGACAATCCACGTGCCTCGGTCTGGGAGGAGATCCAATAACGGGTCTAAACTTTATAGACGTATTAAAAACGTTCGAGAAAGACCATGAAACAAAGGCTGTAGTTTTGATAGGAGAAATAGGCGGCAACTTGCAAGAATTAACGGCGGAATACATCGAAAAACAAAGGTATCCTAAACCAGTTGTAGCTTTCATAGCTGGACGTTCCGCTCCACCTGGAAAAAGGATGGGGCACGCTGGCGCAATCATAATGGGCAAAGCAGGAACAGCTGAAACAAAAATTGAAGCTTTGAGAAGCGCAGGCGTGAAGGTAGCTGAAAAACCAAGCGACGTAGCAAGACTTGTTAAGGTGTAAAGCAATGTTTTCTTGAGCTAGTTTACGGAACCATACAATTAATGAAGACTGCATAGCTGCTGGAAAGTTTTTAGCAAAAAAAGCTCCAGCCTCAAGTTAACAACAAAAAGTATATTTGGAAGCAAATCACTTGACTTCTAGCCACAACAGAAGGTAAAGCAAATGCCAGTAATGGACCCAATCAAAAAGGCAATCGCTCAAAAGCATAGACTGCACATGAAAATCTGCCGACAATGTGGTGCAAGAAACGCACCAAGCGCTGTGAAATGCAGAAAGTGCCGAAGCAAGAATCTACGCTGGAAGAAAAGGGAACTCGTAAAGTAACTTTCTAGGATTTTTAAACCTTTTAAACGATTCTTCAGTCTGGTCAGGCTTGTATTGAATGCGAAAGTTACCTATTTGAAATCTCCAGCTATTGGAGTATAATTGACGCTCGGCAAGTGCAAGAAGAAGATGACCAAAAAAAAGATCATGCTACATCATCATCGACCATTTCCCCTTTTTCTGCAATAAAACTGAAGAACGAAACAATTCCTTTATGATTAAAGAAGATCAAACAAAGTTTCAAGATTAAAAGAGGTATTCGCGCAGCCATTTTTAACCAATGGAACAGCTTGACCAGCTACGCCCATACTTTTCAGCATGTCTCCACCCAGCTTTATTTCCTCGCCACAAGAAACCCCTACAACACCTTCATAATGCTTCACCTTCAAAATTTTTGGAACACAAGAACCACCAGGCAAAATGTAAACGTCATAACCCTTCTTTTCAGCAAAAGACACTGCCCTATTGACTAAACAGTCGGGAGAACAGTGTGCACATACGTAAGACGGAATGTTCGGATCAAACACAGCTTTGCAACGACTATCCATGTATTTTCTAGAACAATGCGGCAGAAAAAGAGCTCTTTTCCTTGTCTGCACAAACCTATCCCTTTCCAAAAGATTTCTAGCCTGTATTTCTACAAAATCTTCAAGAAGAAGCACGGCGTCTGAAAAGTTGAGACCCGTCGCCTCTTGAATCTTAAATCTTCTTATGACTTCATGAATAGTTCTGCCAATTTTTTTGTGCATGCCCTTTTGATAACTAGCTTTGGCGATTTCTTTAAAGAAGAAACGTGGAATCTTTGAAAGGTCAAAGGTGAATTTATATGGCATAACTGCTAATAAGCAAAACAAACCTTTAAAATTAACTGTTGCAATATTAAGACGCATCAAAACTTAAGAGGGGCTTCAGTTTGGGTTTACTTGACAGATTTAGAAGAAAAAAGAAAGAACAAAAAAGAAAAGTTGAATCAGAAAAATCGCTGACAGAACTTGAACAAATTTGCGGAGGCGACCAAGAAACCTATGAAGCGTTGTCTAACGTGATGTTTCTTGACCCTAGAAAAATTGATGTTTCAATGAGTACTGCTGCTAAAGAGGCGAAGAAACTTGAAAAAGCCAAGGATCTTGCAGGGGCAAGGGTGTGGTATGAAATAGCGGGAGGCTTAGCGATTTACGAAGGAGATGCAAAAAAGGTTATAGAATATTTTGGCAAAAGTGAGAAAATTTCACCAGAGACAAAGTATCCAATTTTGAAAAATCCGAAAAAAGCGGTAGCTAAGGCTCAAGAGTATTACAAGACATACTTGAAACACTGAATTGTAAACCTGAAATAGGCATAGTAAGTTAATTGCCATCTATTTTTCTGGTTCTTCTGTGTAACCTAGAAGGTCCCTTAAGGACTTCACTTCCTCCCGCAACATGCTTACTTCGCCTTCAAGCGCGCCAACCTTTGATTCTGCCATTTTCTTTAATTTTTCAATTTCAATCATCAAATTTGCACGTTCTGTCTCCAAGGTTTTTATTTTTCCACGAAGATTCTTCAGAGTCTGCATAAGCTCCCCCTTTATACCTTTAATTCTCTCAACCATATTTTTAACACTTACTGTTTCCTCAGATTTGGTTTCGGCTGTCACGGCTGCCCTAAACCTAGCTTTGCAACTTGGACACTCGAATATTCCCATAACAACTTCACGTGCTTCGCCTCTTTTCGCCGCTTTTCGAGAAGGAATAGACCACGTCTTAACTGGGGTAATTACTTCTGTTCCACACTTTGGACATTCAACCAAATTATAGCCCCCTCTATAAGTATCACCATAGAGTCTAAAATGTGTTTTGTAACGCTTACGGTCCAAGGGCAAATTATTAATTGTAAGTATAACAGAAATTAGTGCAGGTGAAGAGTTGTGCAAGTTGTTGACATGAAAAGCAAACTCGAGGAAAAAATTGAGACTTTAGAAGAGGAGAAAAGCACTCTTTTGGAGGAGAAGAGGAAGCTTGAAGAGGTCGTAGAATTGACCGAAAGAGCAAAGGAGCTAGAAGGCGAAGTTAATAAATTGAGAGATGAGGTCAAAGCCCTAAAGGATAGAATTCCCCAAGAATTTCTTCAACAACTTGGAGACGCCACATCAGCACGGTTGAGTGAAGAAAATGAGCTGGGTGAAGAACGTTCTAGTCGTGAGGATGAAGATCTTCTTTAATCCTTACTAACTGGAAGAACGAAAAATCCAGAAAAATTGGGGATGTTAGAGGCTTATCTGGAACATCAGACGTTCTACGAGTTCTTTGTAACGGTTTCGGATAGTAACCTCAGTTACTTGGGCTATTTCAGCTATCTCTCTTTGCGTTTTCCTTTCACCAGTCAACACAGAAGCTATATAGCTCGCGGCAGCGGCTATGCCTGTGGGACCGCGACCCGAAGTTAGCTTTAACTCTTTTGCGGTTGTCAAAATTTTATGCGCTATTTCCTCAACTTTCCCTTGCATTGTTAACTGATTTGAAAATTTTGTTATGTACTGACTTGGCCTTACAGGTGGAACGAAATAGCCAAGTTCTCTTATTAAGAAACGATAGCTGCGACCGACCTCTTTTTTGTTTACGTTCGACGCTTGGGCAATTTCTTCCAAAGTTCTAGCCAGCTTACATTGCCTACAAGCCAAATAGACCGCCGCGGCGGTTACGCCCTGAATTGATCTACCACGTATCAACCGTTCCTTAACGGCTTTTCGATAGATAACCGAAGCTGTCTCGAGGATATTCTTAGGAAGGTTTAGGTTGTTGGCGATTTTTGTGATTTCAGACAATGCAAAAGCGAGGTTGCGTTCCGTGGCATCTGAAACCCTTATGCGGCGCTGCCACTTCCTGAGACGGTAGACTTGCGCCTTCTGCCCAGGCGACAGACTTTTTCCATAAACATCGCGGTCATGCCAATCAATCATGGTTGATAATCCTTTATCGTGAATTGTATAAGTTAATGGAGCACCAACCCTTGTCCGTTTCGACCTCTGCTCGTTGGTAAAGGCTCTCCATTCTGGCCCTCTATCAGCTATTTTTGCGGTTATTACGAAGCCGCAGTCCATGCAAACCACTTCGGCACACTCGTAATCACGCATAAATCTTGCGCTACCACATTCTGGACAGTGTTGAACTTTCTCAGGTTCTACTTGAGAGGTTAACGAAGGGTCAGAATTTTCATCTTTTTTCTTGTCGCCCATTCATATTTTCCCCTTTCTTCTTTTTGAGGGAAGCACATACAACATTTTATCCGCGAATTCTCCGATCTCTTGGATTTTGGGTTTTACCGATGCATATGGCGAAGAGACTGGACCAAATATATCAAGGATCTTTCCAATAAGTTTTAAGTTCTCATTAACAACTGCCTCGCCGATTTTTGGAAGATTCTCAATTGTTATTATTATGTTCCGACTCTGACTTACGTGGAGGACTCGGCCCAGTCTCTGCAAAATTTCGGATTCCCCTCAAAACCAAATGGTTCAACAAAACATTTTATTTAAACCTTTCTACAAGGATATTTGTGACAGAAGCTTTTTTCCTTCGGTATTAGTCGAAACCTTCATAAATAAGAAATGTTGATAAGACTCTGCATTTGAAGGGTGAGGCTTATGTCCAAACCGTTTTACGTAAAATTTGAGGTGCCGAAAGAAGTTGCAGATGCGGCCCATGAAGCCCTGCAAATAGCCGCAAAAACAGGTGTGGTTAGGAAAGGTACAAATGAAACGACAAAGGCTGTTGAAAGAGCGCAAGCAAAACTTGTGGTAATAGCCGAAGATGTTGACCCACCTGAAGTTGTGGCTCATTTGCCGCTGCTGTGTGAAGAGAGAAAAATTCCATATATATTTGTTGCAAGTAAGCAAAAAATAGGCGACGCTATAGGCATTGATGTCCCTGCAGCCGCAGCCAGCATAGTCAACGAAGGCGAGGCTAAAGGGCTAGTTAAAGAGATAATTGCAAGAGTTGAAGGGTTGAAAAGAGGAGCTATTTAATGAGCAAAGAAGAAAAGACATTTGCAGCAGAGCTCACACCAGCAGAGATCATCCAAATCATTGGACGTACAAGCGTAACTGGCGAGATTACACAGGTCAGGGTGCGCATTCTAGAAGGAAAGGATAGGGGACGCATCATAACTCGTAACGTGAAAGGACCAGTGCGAGTTGAAGACATTTTAATGCTGAGGGAGACTGAAAGGGAAGCAAAGAAAATTACCAGAAGATGATATGGAATCTAGAGTGTTTGGAGGAATTGTCTTTGCCGAAGCCTAGAAAATGTTCTTTTTGCGGCAACGAGTTTCCACTGGGCACTGGGATGATGTACGTTAAAAATGACGGTTCAATTTTATGGTTTTGTTCAAGTAAGTGCAGAAAAAGTTCTCTAAAACTCAGGAGAGATGCTCGTAAACTTAAATGGACAACGTATTTCGGCAAAGAAGAAAAAGGTAAAGCATAACGTCTAGATTAGGCGTGAGAGAACAGAAAGCAGCGTTAAACTTTGCCTGTAGTTAACGAATTTGCTGAAGTTTGGTTTGGTATGACAGTTCAAGCAGCACTATTTTTGCTGCAATAGGTTATTCCTGTTTTATGTTTGGATATTTTTCTCTTATCTTGGCATCAGCTATTTTGGCAATCATTGCATTGGAGATTAGTACGTATTTGACTCCTAGGAGATCAGCTAGGTCCGCTGGTTTCTGATCTTGAGTCACTAGCAACAAGTTGTTATTCTTTGCATATTCTACGATGCCCTTGTCTTTCGCCCCTTGCAACCCTGCACCTTGGGCAGTCAGTACATCCCATCCAAGAATCTCGAAGTACTCTTTCAAGCCTGCGTACATTTCATCAAGTAGAAGCTTCAACAAAACTACCTCATTTCACTGTTTTTTCCCATAAAGGTTTATTGTAGATGCATCCTATGTCTGGCGCTTTTACATTTCCATCACAGTAACTGTAGGCTCTTGCTCGGCATCCACCACATATGTACTTGTCTGGACAATTTCCGCAACCCACTCTTTTTCCGTCCACTACATATTCTTCCAAGTCTTCTCTTACGCGAAGTTTCCACAGTAACGGATGGTTATCCCATATTTCCTCGAAGTCATCCTTTAGTATGTTACCCACCACAGTGTCTTTGTTTGTTGGAAAGAAAACGCATGGTTTAATATCTCCGTTTGGTTCAACAGCGCAGTACAGACGTCCGGCTCCACATCCACCTAGAAAGTTTGCAACGTTTTCCACACCTTTCTTTGCTGCGTAGTGGGCTTCAACCATGAATTTCTCACCATGTTTCTGGGAAAGCTCTTTTGTCACACTAGCGTATTGTGGGCATGTGCTGAAGAACCTGTCAACCTTCACGTTTGACTTTCCGTATCTCAGTTCTTCCTCTTTCGCTACCAAATATAATCCAATTATTTCCTTTCCGATAGTCTCAAGTGCTTGAAGCCGTTGATCTGGAGTTAAATCTAGTTCAACATACGCTTTTGCTCGTCCAGTTGGAATGTAGTTGAAATGCATGAATCTTGCGCCTAGTTGCTTGGCTAGTCCTATCATTTTATCGAGTTCACCTATGTTATCCCGATGTAGAACTGTTGCTATACACATGTCCAACTGTTCCTCCACACAGTTTTTAACGCCTTTCATCGTCCTTTCAAACGCTCCCGGTATGCCCCTAAACTCATCATGCACTTCTGGTGTCGCCCCGTCCACGCTTATTTCCACATAGTCCACTCCAACATCCTTGATTCTTTTGGCATTGTCTCTTGTAATGAGCGTTCCATTGGAGGCTATGCTTACATAGCCAACACGTTTTTTGGCAAAGGCTGCGAGTTCAAAGAAGTCCTTTCTTGCTAGAGGTTCACCTCCACTAAAAGATAGGGCTGGCAACCCTATGCCCGCTAACTTTGAAAGTACATCCAATACTTGTTTCGCTTCGTCTGTGGATAGTTCTGGACGTTTCTTGCCGCCTGCATTTTCATAGCAGTGCTTACATTTCAAGTTGCATTGATAAGTAAAGTCCCAAACGATTTCAAATGGTCCAGCTGGAGTGAAGGGTATGCGTACGCCGTATTTTTCTATGCCTTTCATCATTAAGCCGAAGCCTCTAAGCCAAGCCTCGCCATATTTGCTATTAAAAAACTGGCTCTGCATGAAACCTTTATCTACATGCAGAAAACGACTTCCAAGCTCATAGAAAGGTGCAGCTATTTTTCCGCTTATGTGTCGACATGCTGGGCAAAAGGAAACAGGCACGCCTAAAAAATCCTTCAAAGAGTTGAGAAGTAAACTACCATCTCTTGGGCATTCCTTGTCAAAACGGCTGATTAGAAATTTAAGTAAAGGATTGACCGTTACCGAAAACAAAGCATTCTCGACAGCGTCGACCTGCATGTCTAGGTCACTTTTATGAGTATGCATGTCCAATTATTAGTTATTATAATTTTTCTGTCCAATTAGACTGATCTATGTTTATGCATCGTTTTTGGATATGTATCAAGCATTGAAAGAACTGATTTATTAAGATATACGATAATGTACGTTTAGAGGGATGTAAACAATGGGTGCACGAAATAAAAAGAAATTGAAAAAACCTAACCTGTTAGAAATGTCCAACCATGAAAGAACTCAGTTGGTTAAAGAAGTTAGAGAAAAACTCCGACAAAAAATTACAGAAGCAAAACTGTGGCAATCATTACTCGAAGCTGAAAATTTGACAATCAACGGGAATATTGTGTGCAAACCCAATCAGCCATTAAAAGGTTTTACGCTCTAGGAAGCAATTTGAAAAATCGGATACACTCCATTTTCTTCACTCTTTTGAACACTTGCGAAACGTTCTTGGAGTAAATACAGGAAAATTCCCCTATTCGTGATAAGCAATTACGCATATTCTTCACCAAAAAATGAGAACATTTCATGTAAGAAAAAATCTTTCAAACTTTTCTAAAATACTGTGGTAGCGGGGAGTAGATTTGAACTACTGATTTCTGGGTTATGAGCCCAGCGGGTTAATCCTGGCTACCCCACCCCGCTATTTTATGCTAGAACGCAAGCTTTCTTAAATCTTTTATGAGCACTACTCAGCCTATATAACTGTTCCAAGTAAAACATTTTAGTATTACGCATTACTTATGGACATTGGTGTTGATTAGATGGATAAACCATATTTCCGTCAGATGTTCAACCCTGTTCTTGAAAATCCGATTTTTGTGCAGGGTCTTCCAGGCTTTGGAAACGTTGGAAAGATCGCAGCCTATCTTTTGATAAAGTTTTGTAGTGCAAAACCTTTTGCGGAGTTGTATTCACCCTCTTTTCCAGATTATCTTTCAGTTAATTCTAAAGGGATTTGCCACTTGCCAAGGTACGAGTTTTATGCTGCACCCATGGAGAAAAATGATTTTGTGATAATGACTGGCGACACGCAGCCCTCATTTGACGATGTTGTTGCACATTATAAGCTGTGTAGTGAAATACTAGACTTCGTAGAAAAATCTGATAGCAATTTTATTATCACAATAGGCGGTGCTCCCATGTCAGAAGACAAGGCGCAAGTCTATGTAGCTGCTACTTCGCCTAGACTTGCCGCAGAATTTATGGAAAAAGGAGCGGTAATCTACAGTAAGGGTCGAATTTTGGGAGCCACTGGCTTGATGCTTGGACTTGCAAAGGAACGCGGTCTGGAAGGCTTGTGTCTGCTAGGAACAACAAGTGGTTTTAGTGCAGACCGTGGAGCAGGCTTTTCGGTTTTCAAGTTTTTGATGAAGGCTTTAGGTAACGAGGTAAAGGAAGGGTTATAAGAGAAAACTTTAACTTTAACAGCGTTATCAAAAA
>Ga0209636_10002277_pt1 | contig 19570 bp, 9 predicted proteins | sample DeeMarSWOR152_54_FD_187464 | JGI IMG/M metagenome (GOLD analysis project Ga0209636, IMG submission 187464) | Marine sediment microbial communities from White Oak River estuary, North Carolina - WOR-1-52-54 (SPAdes) (version 2) | ecosystem: Environmental > Aquatic > Marine > Intertidal zone >... | reverse complement strand
GAATGTTCTTTCCTTTTCGCCTCCACCATCAGTACCAAATATTAATTTCCATTCCCCTTTCCTGATGGCAAATATTCCAAGCATGGAATGACTGACCAGTGCTTCATGGATCGGTGTATTGTATGATTCACCCAATATTGCAGGCAGGATATTATAACTATCTTCTCCGGCATTACCTGGCAACTGCACTCCAAACAATCCCGCCAGGGTGGCCATCCAGTCGGTAAGGCAAATAGTCTCATCACTCAGGGCACCGGGGTTTATTTTCCCATGCCAGTATACAATGAAGGGTACAATATGACCCCCTTCCCAGATATGTGTTTTAAAACCCCTGTAATCGAGGTTGGGTTTATGATCATACATTTCCCATCGGGGAATATGTCCCACCCCATGGTTGGGTTGTTCTCCCGGTATGGCACCATTATCGCTTGTAATCACAATGAGTGTATTTCCTAAGATTCCGTGTTTTTTTAAAGTTTTGACAACCTCACCCACCGTCCAGTCGACCTCTGCTACCATATCTCCACGTGGACCTGCATGACTCCTCCCCTTGATAAAATCGGGCGGCATACATGGACGGTGAGGTGCAGAAGTAACCAGGTGCAAATAGAAAGGTTTATCAGCATTATACAGAAGATGTTTTTCTATAAATTCGAGAGCCTTTGCTGTTAATGTAGGGCCGACATCTTCATGCCGCCAGCCTTTCACCATGAATCCCTTTTCCCCGAATATACTGTCAGGTTTAGGAATATCAGGTGTTCCAACCGTATGGTGCCCCTCGACAAAACAAATCGGTGCCATACCAATTGATCCCGGTAATCCAAAAAAATAATCGAAACCCAGTTCAAGAGGACCCGGGTAAAGTGAATCAACCAGGTAATCAACAGAATCCTTAAGTGTAAACCCAAGATGCCATTTCCCGATAATTCCTGTAGCATATCCCTGGCTTTTAAGCAGATCTGCTATTGTCATCCGGGCCGTATCAATCAGGAGCGGTTGCCAGGGAGGTACACCCCTTTGCTGAAGTCTGGTACGCCAGGCAAATCGGCCGGTCAGCACACCATAACGGGTTGGCGAACAGACTGAAGCAGGTGCATGAGCATCAGTAAATCTGATACCAGCTGATGCCAGGCTGTCGATATGAGGAGTAGATATTTTTGAATCTGGATTATAACACCCCAGATCACCAATTCCCATATCGTCGGCCATGATGAAAATGATATTGGGTTTGGTATTTTTAAATGTCTGGTCTTTTTTACTTTTACAAACAGGCAAACAAAATATTATGGCAGCAATCGGGATTATGAAAAAGAATCTATATGTATCTGTTAAATTTTTCATTTTTAATGATATATTAAACCATATCCATATCAGTTTACCGGATCAGGTTAAACAAGGTATACAGAAAATTCCCGTACGACCGGATTTTCCCTGAATTCATCACAAATTAGACGTATTCTGTCCGTCTTTATCGTGCTTATAATTTGTATTCTTTTATGGCCGACAGATATTCCTTTACATAATAATTGCCATTCATTATTCACAAATCCTTCCACTTTATATCTTCTTATTCTCTCCCCTTTTGACAGGTCTTCCATAATTACAATCTGATTAATCTCAGCAGGTTTATTCAGGTTCAGGTTTATTTTTTCACCTGTTCCGTGAACGGATCCGATTTTGTTTGAGAATCTTTTTCTTATTATATCACCAAGTTCCCGGTACCGGATCATATCAACTTCCGGAATTAATCCATTTCTATCTGGAACGGCACCGATAACCAGGTTTGCATTCCTTCCAATTGATTGATAATACATATCTGTCAGCCTGTCCAATGATATCAGGTCTTTTTCCGTATCAGGCACCCATAACCATTCATGATCCCGGATGGGTGTGTCAGCGAATGCAGGCATCCATATATTTCCATCCGGATCACCGGCATGGCAATCCTTCGAGGTCATATCAGGTACAGTTGACCAACAGGGATATGGGGCTATTCCATCTTCATTTCCAGCCCAGCGGTGTTCACGGAGCTGATCGCTGTGATAATATACAATCTTGTCCTGATACTTTTGAACGATTTGAACCACATCCGGGCCACCCTGTTCAGGCGAAGGGATTCCTCCATCGAACCAGACCTCCACAAATTCACCATACCTAGATACCAGCTCTTCTACAATTTTTTCACAAATGGTTCTGTATGCAGCCTGTTTATTTTCGTCTCCCCCCTTTCCCCAATTGACTTTATAATCATAAACCTGCATATATGCATTAAACCGAATTCCTATATAGATAGCTGGTTTTATTCCAAACTTTGCACAAGAATTCACAAATTCCTCAACAATATCTGCTTTCCCATCCTTCCAGGATATATTCTTCAATCCAAATGGATAAATATCGCTTTGCCATTGTAAAAATCCCTGATGGTGGGTAGCCGTGAAAAAAGCATACCTGGCACCACAGGCTTTAGCTGCTTCTAACCATTGGTCTGTATCAAGCTTTTCAGGATTATACAGAGAAGGATCAAACAATTCCTTTCTTGATCTTTCATGATGATGACCGCCGGGCATATATACATCAAGATCGAAATGATATGCAAGTCCTAATTCCAGATCCTGCCACAATAATTGAGCAGGTGTTGGATGAGGCAGTTCTACTTCTGATCTTTTACAATTTGAAAATAACAGGCTAACTGGCAATGCAGCAGAAACAAGCCCCGAAGCAGATCTTATAATGAAATTCCTTCTGGATAGTTTACTCATACACTATTTTATTCTACATCATAAATGATAGTTCAAATTTCCTTAACAATTAAGATTTTTAAGAGTAAGGATTTCCCAATGAGGTATACAGAAATTACAAATAAAGAAAAGGATTTTATGTTTTAAGAAATTAATATTAAATTATTAATGCGTTGTAGGATTGAAAGAACGAAATGATTGAATTATAGATTTTTTTGTATAGCCGTGCCGCGGCACGGCTATACAAATTCCTATCAATCAATATCTTTGATTAAATCGCACAACGTGCTGATTATCAAATATTCATCAATACTTCCGGTGAATGATCAGTTTCTGCCTGAAGATATTGCCGTCCTCATCCCTTATCATAAGAATATAGGTTCCTCCAAACAGGTTGTTAATATCCAGCGCATCCCCATTGCTCATGTTACCGGAACACATCATTTTCCCTGTTAAATCATAGACAACTGCCCGGAGTTTGCCATTATATCCTGGCAATTCAACAAAGACTTTGTCATAGGCAGGATTAGGATAGATCTTCAGCCATTTAGCCGGGTCCTCAATGTCATGCAGGTAATCCGGCATATCCGTTTTCTCAAATGATTTAAGGACCAGCAGGTCTTTGGATTCCAGTGTAAATTCCAGCATTCCGTTCCGCATTGTATCTGTTCCGGCAGGTATAATTCCACCAACATCAGAACATTTAAATGTATTGAACAACACTTGGTAAGGAGAAAGTTCTTCAGCCCGGATGGTAACGTGATAGGTTAAAGGTGTGCCCAGATAATCTGATGCTTTATGCTGGGAGCGTATACCCGACAGATTTACAACTCCAATGAACCATGTCTCATCGGGATTCTCACCTGCTGCAGAAATAATATCAGGTTGCCAGTCAGTTACTGTCCCATCTTCCTGCAGGTTATAATTCCAGCGCATGTCGGGTGAGGGAAGGTCAGGGGAATCTGATGTACAGGACCTCAACCGGGCTCCCGGATTAATATTAGTTGAGATATTCACAATGTAGAACATCCTTTGCTTGAATGAGCCATCTGTATTGGTCAGGTCGCTCAGTAACCAGTGGTGCCACAATGTAACCCCATGATTCAGGTTGGATAACAGGTTCCCTGCTGAAATTGGACCCAGGATCGGATCGTTCATATTGTTATTCAATCCATCGGTTGCTGAAAGACTCACCCACAATTCTTTTCCAGCCTGACTGGCCAGGTTGTATTCCCAGTTCGTCAAACCCCTGCCATAAGATTGCATATCTATTGCATATAGAGAACTCATGGCAACTGAATCAGCTACCAGGGGATTCAGGTATGCTGCGGTATCCCCATCTTCGAAGTCATAGGAATCACCAAAAGTAGCAAACTGGCGTGGATGCCATTCAACAACAGAAGGTCCGAAAATTTTTACATCACTCAGTTCTTTCAATTCCAGTTCAGCCTTTAAGGCTTTGATGCCCGACACAATGGAATCAGGTTCCCTCCTTGAAGTGCCGCTGTCCTGGAATCCATGGCCTGTATTGGGTTTATTCAGGAACGACATACCCGTGATGTCAACGCCTTTGTTCTTCCACATAAGTGCGCAGTTGGTCCAGAAATCCACATGTTGTGCCTCCGGCCTGTCGCGTATAGGCATCATGAGCATGTTCTCCATGCCAGCCTCATGCAGCCAGCGGACTGTTTGCAGCACATTCTCCCTTATTTCAAACTGGGTGGTATCAACCGCATTCCTGGGATCATTGGCGCCACAGCACTCGGTGCCCCATTTATCTCCCCATAACACAACCGAATTAAAACCCCAGATATTTACCAGGTTTTTTACATAATTTACCCGGTTCCCGGCCGGAAGATTATCCACCCAGGGCTGGTACTGGTTCAGGTTAAATCCTATCCCCCTGAAGGTCTGCATGGTGTCTGAACCTATGTTTATCAGGATGTTTTCATCCTGTGAAAAGGTTATTATACTTCTTAAAACAAATATGATTGCTATAAACATTATTACAATTCTTCGGAATACTTTTTTAATCATGTTTCAATGTATTAATTATTAAAGACTAACTATGAATAATTTTATAATTTATAATGATTAATATTGCCTTTAATCCATTAAACCCTGTAAACCCGCTTCATATAACCCATCCCAACGATATAATAAACAGGGAGAAGTGGGTATTGCAATCTCCTTAATCCGTCAGCTAAAGCTGACGGCAATTCAACTTTGTCTATTTCACCTCTAATGCACCTGAAGCCCGATGCCATGCATTTCACCCTTCATGCTATACCTGCCCGAAGCATGAAGCCTGTAATATGAATCCTGCATCCCTGTATCAGTATAATATAACCTTACTCCTAAAAACATTGGTTCCATCTTTCAACTCCAAAACATAGCATCCCCTCTCCAGCTTACCAGCATCAATTCCAAGTCCAGAAGTTATTCCACTGAAATAATCTTCATAAATCAATTTTCCGGTCAAATCAAACAGTTTAACAATCAGTTTTTGTGGCTGATTTTCTGAAAAGGAAAGAAATATTTTCCCATCAGATGGATTTGGATGGATTGTAACTTCACCCGGAAAACCTCCCGGGGAATTGTTTTTAACTGCATCCACAATATAAAGTGTATCCCATGCCTCATTGGAATAAGGGGAATTGCCATAAATATTAAATGTATAAATGCGGAAATAATGAATCCCTCCCCATAAGTTTCCGCCAATATAGCTTTCAGTATTTGTTCCAACAGTATCAATAATCTTATAGCTCCATCCTTCCAATTTGTGCTCGATGACAAAACCTTCCTCATTATAGGAATTATCCTGCCATTCAAGCTTAATTTCCATTTCACTGAACATTTCTGCTATAAGGTTTCCCGGCTGTGCCGGCACTTCTCCAGTACCATGGTCAGGATAGCCGACATACAGGGGCAACATCCTGAATCCCGCACGGGAGGGCACAGATGAAGCAAGCAGGTCATGTGTTAAATCTCCATGTGTTTCCCTGACCATGATCTCATAAGGATTATAATTTACCGAATAATGAGACCCGCCCATTGTTGCTGACATTGAGGAATTCACTACTTTATACATTGGATAAGGGGTATTATCGCCCCCGACAGAGTAAACAAAACCTCCACATACTTCTGTTCTTCCGCTATCCCTGGTCTCAATCAATATACCCGGTTGTTCTGTTTTATGCCCCAGTATCCAGACATCTGCACCTTCATTTTCAAGATGTGTAACGTTATCCCTGGGTTCATTACTAAGTTGCCGTATCCATGCATGCTGACCTTTTCCGCCCAGGAATTTTAAGGGTTTATTCACACCGGTTCCAACATCTTCATAAAAAACATCACCTGTGCCAGTATGGTTCCCTCCGAAGCCTTTGCAATAAAGGATTACCAATGTTCTGTTAGCAGAAGCATTGTCAACTGCCGGTGTTGGATTAGTAGGAGTAACGGATAAATGGGAGATTTCAACTGTATCAGATGATGACGGACTATCGACCAGTTTAAATACAGGTTCTGCCTGTTTCCCAACAGCGAGAGTTGATTCCATCCCGATAATTCTTTCCACATTTCCGGTTATCTCAATGCTTCCGGACACATTATAACTACCGTTTGGGAAACAGATAGTTGTTTTGCCTGAATTTATTGCATCACGAATGGTCTGGGTATCATCAGTCCCATCGTCAGGCACTGCACCGTAATCCTGAACGTTGGCCCAGTTTTCAAAATCGCCCTCCCAGGGAATACCAGGATTTTCTTTAACTGGCAGGTTCAGGGAAAAGGGCTTTACCCATGGGAACAACATGTTTGCATCATGGGAAACAAATTCCTTAACATCAGGCCCCGGCTCATTTATTTTCCTACCCGACAGGTTCTGGATGGCAACCTGGTACCCCTGAGTTATAATATTCCTTGCAAACAAAGCCCCGCTATTAACTATTGCCGGTTTGTCTGAATCCCCACCTTCCAGTTTCGAATCTATCAATGTAAGCACGCTGGCTGAACTGCTGTTATAAACAGCGATGACCGCATTGATACTGTTAATCCTGCGAACGCTTAAAACCTGTCCGTCATTAACCAATCCGAATATGTTTTGATTTTCGAGTGTTAAATGCTCAATAGTCTGACTGTTTACACTCCCTTTTGTTTTGACGCCATAATCGAAACCAACGATCCTCACATTCTTGATGAGCAATGGCCCGTTCAGTGAATTGTATTCAAGATCCAGTCCGATTTTACCACTCCCGTCACCGGAAATTATATTTACATCAACCACGGCACCCATATTATTCGACATAAACTGTATTCCGATGGCTTCGTGATTACCTGTTCCTGTATTGACCGTTAAGTTTCTGATGTAATTTCTGAAATTATCGGCTGATCCCATTTCCTGCGTCCAGATAACCGATCTTGACAGACCTGTTACCTGGTATTTGGGATTATTATCTGATAACCGGATTACAGTTTTTTCCCTGTCCTGTCCGATTAATATCAGCGGTGCTGTTCTTGCATCGCCGGGCCATTCAAGTCTGTCCGATACCAGGTATTCACCAATCGGTAAATAAACAAATTTCCCTGCCCCGATGGCAAGGGTATATTGCAAAGCTTCCGTATCATCTGTTATGCCATCTCCCTTTGCTCCAAAATCGCGGACATTTAACACTCCTGCATATTCAGGGAATACAACCCCATCATTTTGAGAGGATGGAGTCATTACAACTGACGATATAGTATCCGAACTGCCAATATTATTAAACGCAAATATCCTGAATGAATATTCCGTTTGTGGTAACAGGCCGAATACCGGGTAGTATGTTGTGTTGGTATCGAAGGGACTGTCTTCCAGCTCAATCCAATCCCCATCTGTTTTATATTCAACAACAAATTCCAGTTCATTTTCACTGTTGTCGATCCAGTAAAGGTCAATCCGCCTGCTGGAGACAGGAACACAGGTCAGATCTGAAGGTGCAGCTGGTGGATCCACATAAATAGAGACCATAGTCTCATTTGTATATTCTGAATTGCCTGAAGACTTATATGCATTTACCCGATAGAAGTAAGTTCCTGCCATCAGAATGGTATCGCTATATGTTGTTATGTTTTCCATTACTGTATCATAACGAACATATTCCCCGTTTTCTGTCCTGCGTTCTATAATGAATCCCAGCTCATTAAAGGACTGGTCGATCCATTCCAGATTCACGACATTTTTAACAATGCCGGTTACTGTAAGGTCTCCAGGAGCTACAGGGTAAGGGTATGTTTCATCATATGCCCTTTCAATAATACAATGTGCAATCCGCAATGGCTTGGTGCCGCCTTCTCCGGTAACATTGGTTACAACGACCTTTAAAAAATGGGTATTACCATCACCCTTAACCGATTCGCTGGTATATTTAAAAGAACTGTCGCAAACCATTGCTGCGGCATCTTTTGCATTGAAAGGCCCATCTGTATAAATATAATCACCCTGCCCTGTCTGTCCATTAGCATAATCCAGGTTATTCCCTCCTGGCCCATCATCCAATCCTTCACGAAATTCGCAGAATACCTGTGGCAGACGTGCTTTTACCCAGTAGGTAAATCTGTATTTATAACCCTGCATTAGCTCAGTGGTTACCCATACCTGGTCGTTAACAACAGGATTTTTTTGTATGGAATTTCTAGAACAATCATAGGGACTTCCATTGTCTGAACCAATCCACTCCGGATTGTGGCCAAAGAGGTTGTATTCTATTACTTCAAGTGTATCCCACTGGGCATTGGAAACATGATATATAAAACCAGTTAACAAAGGTAACAGCTTTATAAACCATTTATATTTTGCTCTTTTCATTATATAAATATCTTGAATAAAGTTGGTTAATTCAGGATTTCTTTTACCATGAAGACAGCAATAAAGGGAGGTAAACAAATACTATACCCTGTAAGTCTGTCATTCTCATAACTCCAATAAGTGTGATGATAAACATTGTCTATTGTATCGGCAGGAACATTCTACCAGTCATAATCGACAACTTTTGCTTCTGATGTGGTTAAAACAGAGTCATTCAGTATACCATGTAATTTTACTCCATTTATCTGAACCTGATATGATGTATCCGTCAGGGCTGAATCGGAGATCAGCACGACAGTGCGTACTTCAGGATCCTTGATAAGTGCCCTTCCCGCATTCACACCCTTATCAATAACATACCTGCTAATATCCAGTGCGGTGACAGAATCAACAGCGGTTTTAAAACGAATGACAAATATACTTTTCTGCTGGGCATACACATTTGTGATATCATCCTGGGAATTCCCGGGCATTATGTTTATTAATAATGAAACAATTATGGCGTAATGTGTCTGATAATTCTTCTGTTGGTGTTCATGGTTATAAGTTAAAATGTTTTATGGCTTCTTTAGAATGTCCTTTTCCAGTCGGGACATTCAATTCACCGATGCTGGTTAAAATTGCTATCTTTTAATTGATAACCAGTGGCTGGATTACAGAACCTGCCTGTGACATAAGCCTCACAACATATATTCCTTCCGGCAGATTTGGAAGGTCAAGGGAAACAGAGTCGGTTAAAAGAATTTGTTTTCGTAATACCAGCATACCCGATTGGTTATAAATTTCAATTCCTGTAAGAAGGTTTTGCAGGGGAATAGAAGGTTCGATGAATAGTTTTCCGTTAACAGGATTCGGAAATATCCTAAAAAGGCCTGCATCATCCTTTTTAGGAATCCGGGTAGAAACTGCAGATGTTGTAGCTTCATCTTCATTTGAATACAGTGAATACCCGTCCTGGTTGAAGGCAACAACCCTGTATCCATATGTCCATGTGGGCAGCAGACCCGTATCATTATAGAAATATTCAGTACCAAAGATAGTATCAAGTGGCACAAAGGTTTTTTCAATTCTCCTCTCAATGATATATCCATCTGTTTGAAGACCATCTGAATTCCATGACAGGTTTATGCGGTCATGTCCACCCGGCGTTGCAGTCATACCATATGGTTCTGATGGATAGTCGATACCATCGATATAACTGACATACAGGGAATAAGCCCGCCCGCTGCCATTCCCCTTTGAAGGGGCATCATCGTGGTAGAGGGTGTCGGATATCATTCTCTGTCTTTCAACAATATACCGGGTATAATAAGCTGGCCATTCCTTGTTGCAGAAATTTGTTTCCCTGATACATGCCCCTGAGAAGCTAGCATCATCAATCCTGAACATGGGCGTTAATTTTTCAGTACACTGGGGATATATATGAGCTCCCAGGATTTCTGTTTTACCTCCGGCACAAACCCATGATTTCAATCCAAAGCTTTCAGTTTTAAGTCCGAGTATCCATAGATCCGCCCCCTCATTTTTAATGTTCCAGTCTGTTTCGCCGGGATTTTCTGTATTATGGTGCCGTGCCCGAACTCTGGTCTCAGTATTTGTAAGATGAATCTTACCCAGGCAGTCAGAAAGGTAAATATCTCCTGTACCTTTACCTTTTATCCAGTGAAATATGGTTGATTCCATAACAAGTATCCTGGAAGAATGGTTTTCAACACCAGCATATTGATTCGGATTTCGTCTTCGGATTCGCTCCACCATTACTGCCGGGGTATCACCATCAACCAGGATAATCGATCCGTTCCCTTCAAACCATGCGTTGGTACCGGTGAATCTTTGAACTGCACCCCGTAAATATATGGTATCATTGATATTGTAGATCCCGTTATTTGGTATATAAACAGTCGTTTTACCGGCATCTATAGCGTCCTGTATGGCTTTTGAATCGTCTTTCCCATCATCAGGGATGGCACCATAATCCTGGATGCTCACCCATTGCGCCGTATCGACCTCCCATGGAATAGTCGGTGGATGTTTTATTTCAAGATTGAGAGATCTCCGGGTTGACGGGAACAAATGAGTAACACCATAAGAACTGAATTCATCAATATTGTTTCCAGCCGGAGACATGCCAAGGCCTCCATCATTGGATAAAGCCTGCTGGTATCCTGCTGTTGTTATATTCCTGGCAAACATGATCCCCCTGTTCTTCATGGCGGCTAATTCTGCCGATCCTCCCTCAAGAACGGAATTTATAATGACAATTGTACTGCTTCCAGATCCGTTATATACTGCTATCACATTATTGATGCTATGCAATTCTTCGACCGAACAAACATGACTGTCATTATACAAGCCGAACTGCTTTTGTCCCTTTAGAGTAATTCGTGAAAGGATCACACTATTTAATGCCTTTACCTTAATGCCATAATTAAATCCTTCAACATATACATTGCGGATTAAAAGCGGTCCGTTTTCACCGCTGTATGCTATATGAATCCCAATACTGCCATTACCATCTCCGGATATAATGCTTACATCACTTATCATTCCCTCGTTGTTACTGTAGAATTTTATTCCGGCAGCTCCCGGATTGCCCGTCCCTGTATGAATGGTCATGTCCCTGATACCCCTGTCAAATTTCTGGGCTACACCCTCACCGGTCCACAATACAGGCCTTTCAACTATTTCCAGTTGAAAGTATGGATTATTATCGGTTAATCTGATAATGGTACTATCCCTGTGATATCCCTGGAAAACAGGTCCCTGGCTCCAGCTGTTCCTGCTCCATTCAATGGTTGTATCCACCAGGTAGGTTCCTTTAGGAAAATAGATAATTTTCCAACCTCCGGGAGTGTTGTCATTTATCGCCTGCTGTATGATGTCCGATACGATTTCTGTTCCGGTGTTATCTGCTTCGTACGGTGGTTTCGTGATATCTATAACACCCGCATCCTCCGGAAATGCTACGCCCTGACCGGAAGCCATTTTACTTGTAAAAAGCAGAAGATGAACCAGGTATAAAAAACAATATTTCATAAATTTATGATTCAATCGATTGTAATTTCTGAACATACCAATAATAGCCGGGCATAAAATAAAATCCCCGGACAGTAGTTTTCTGACATATATCAGTATTGTCCGTAAAAATGGATCGCAAAGATGAATCCAGCAAAAATGAATGCCAGAAAAAAGGGAAATTCCCGGGATCAGGAAGCATTTCAACGCTTTGCTCCCGGGAATTTGAAATAATTATTACCTGACTATAAGCTTGCTGGTGTTTTCTCCAAGTTTTACAAAATAAACTCCTCCCTTCAGTGATGAAATATCAAGCTTCTCTCCGTTCACTACTTTCTTTTGCAATACAATCTGTCCAACAACGTTAAATATGGTTAGTGTCTCCCTGTTCAGTTCAACCAATCTGACCGTGATCATGTCAATAGCAGGATTAGGATAAACCGAAGATAAAATTTGCCTTGTTGTCCGGACAACATTTACGCCACAGCCTGACATGGCACTTACAATACCCTGGTTCATAATGCATTGTATCTGTTCCTGTGAGAGGGCTGTATCTTTGAAAAAGACGAACTCATCATAATAACCTCCGGCAGGCCATCCTGTGCGGTATTTTGGGTACATGCCATCCTCGGGGCAACAGCATTGCTCATTAGGACCGGTCCAAAATCCGTTGCCGGGATCGCCATACAATCCGGCATTATTTTGTGCCCCGATTTCAGTTGAAGAATTGTCGGTACGGATGCTGTCATAGCCCGATTCTACCGGGTTGGGATCGGCATATGCAGAGATACCTAATTCACCATCAAGGTAAAAGGTCAGTTGACCGTTATTTGTGCCATCAAAGGTCACAGCAATATGATGCCATTCTTTTCCGGGCATGGTCTTATTGTCCCATATCGTCTTGATCTCCTTTTCCACCGGAGTTCCACCTTGCGGCTGATATCCTACCGTAACACTATAAAATCCTTTAAAATTGATAATGGCCAGGCCATTTCTCTTACCGTGCGAAAAAAGCAACTCCTGTTCATGCATCCCAAGCGGCGATCCCTTTGGACAGGGTTCCTTAGGTTTCTTATCTTCGTCTAACAGGTTGTAGTCCCGGTTCGTCTTGAACCAAAACATAACCGTCATGGCCTTCATACCAGTGTGAAATACCGGATGCATATCCTGGCATTCAGGTATATCATTTGCATTATTATTACCTGCCAGCAGGATAAAGTCATCGCTCGATGAGCACATGTTGCAGCAAGACTGATGATAACCGCTGATGTACCAAGCGGCTCCGAATTTACCGCTGTCGGGATGGTAGCCCGCATACAGCGTTGAATCGGGATGTTCACCGTCATACCTGAAGTAATTGTACCAGTATGCATTATTGTTATTCCCCGATACATCCGGCACCAGTACCGTATAGGTATCCGGTGTGCCTTCGAAGGTCAGGGCTACATCAGGAGTAGGAATGGTGACCTGGGCCATAATCCATGTTGTCATCATAAGTAATCCTGTAAAGAGCATCTCTTTTTTAAGTAGATTTTTTTTCATCAGGATTTGGTTTTAATGTTTATGAATAAATGCTGATAAAATATCGAATGTTATGAAACATTCCGGGTAAATACCTTGTTCAAATAATTCAAAAACATTCTCATATGTAGCAAATAAAATAATTCTTTCAAAGACCGGGGACTTGTCCCCGGTCTTTAAATTTAATTTACTTAATGATCAATTTCTGAACAAATGTAGCATTATTCAACCTGACCTTAATAATATAGAGTCCGGTTTTCAAGCTGCTTACATTAATTTCTGATTCGCCATATAACTCTTCCGACATAATCATTTTACCTGTCAGGTCATAAATTTCAACATTACCGAATACTTCACTGTTCAGGTAAAGTACACCGGAAGCCGGATTTGGATATATTACAAACGGCTTTGCAGCAGAGATATTCCCAATCCCGTCAGATATGATCAGGGTATCAATAGTTGCCTGTTCAATGGCATAACTATACAGCACAAAATCATCGATATAACCCTGGAATGGGAACTGTATCCTTGGATCACCCGTCATGGCATCAATGATTATCTTAGCACCACGGTTCCAGTTATAAACACCTCCCAGGTTGCACTTCGACCAGTAGTCGTTCACCCTGAGACTGAAACGGTTCCAGAAATATTTTTCTGTATCATCGATAGTCAGCTCCTTGTTTCCATTAACATACAGATCTGTGATACCTTCCTTAATGGTTAAGGCAACGTGAGTCCATTCTGTTGATGTAAACGGCATACCTGCCTTCTGCATGATGTTATTTGGGCCATCCTTAAATCCTGTTCCAATCCAGAGACTGTCTCTAAACAGCGCAACACAGGTTGCATTATTATCACCCATTGCGGCAAGTATTCCTCCATTTTGCATCATATCGGAGGGATCATCCACCTTAAACCAAAATGCATATGATGCTTCGGTATAGTCGTATGTTTTCAGGCTGCCGCTCGTCACCAGCCAGTAATTGGTTAGCGAATTATTAAGGTACATGATTGAATGCTTGTAAATACCTGAACCCGGTATGGTTTCAACTGATTTAAACCTGACAGCGCCATTTTCTATGGTTGCATTTTCCAGTGAATCTTTGGCCTGTGTGATCTCATCCATCACATAATAATTATCCACTAAAGCGTTAAACTTATGATGTATAAGCAGATCCTTGCCAAGTGTCATCACTGTATCCTGGTCAACCGGTCCAACACCTTCATCATTCACTGGGGTTGTCCTGATAACGTACTGAGTATGTTCAGTCAGTCCGTTAAGCAAGAAGTAATCAGATGCCACTTTTGTTGAGAGGACCGGGGTAGCCTCAGCAAAATCATCCGTACCTGTCTTAATCTCAAATTTAAATGAAGTGGCATTCGCAGAAACAGCTTTTAATGCAATGCTGTTGGGGCCCTGTCCCATAACAGTTACAGCAGCTGCTGCAGGTAACGGAGGACCGTCGTGGCCCGCAGTGACCAGGGAATTAATTTCTTCCTGATCGATGGAGTAGCTGTACAGGTTAAACTCATCAATATAACCCTGGAACGGGAACTGGATCCTGGGATCACCCGTCATGGCATCAATGATTATTTTTGCACCACGATTCCAGTTATAAACGCCTCCAAGGTTACACTTTGACCAGTAATCATTAACCCTGAGGCTGAAGCGATTCCAGAAATATTTTTCCGTATCATCGATGGTCAGCTCCTTGGTACCATTGACATACAGATCTGTTATCCCTTCCTTAAAGGTTAACACAACATGTGTCCAGTCGGTCGATGTAAATGGCATGCCGACCTTTTGCATGATGTTATTTGGTCCATCCTTAAATCCGGTACCAATCCATAGAGTATCCTTAAACAGGGCAATACAGGTGGCATTATTATCGCCCATGGCGGCAAGTATACCTCCGTTGGCCATAAGGTTACCCGGGTCTTTCACCCTAAACCAGAACGCATAGGATGCTTCAGTATAATCATAAGTCTTTAAATCGCCGCTGGTTACAAGCCAGTAATGAGACAATGATTTATCGAGGTACAGTATGCCATGTTCATATATACCTGAACCCGGTATAGGAACCTCCTTGGATTCAAATTTTATCGCTCCATCAACTATTGTAGCATTTACAACAGAATCAGATTCCCCGGTTATTTCCTCAGGAGCATTTCCATTGGCATCAAATGCTGTAAATTTGTGTATCAGCAGTTTTTCCTTGGAGAGTGTCATTACAGTATCATAGTCGGCAGTTCCGGCACCTGCATCATTCAACGGGGTTGTTCTGATAACGTATTCACTGTTTTCATTCAAACCATCAAGCAGGTAGTATTTCGATGCCACAACTGTTTGAAGAGCCGGGATAACTTCAGCAAAGTCATCCGTACCTGTCTTAGCCTCAAATTTAAATGAGGTGGCATCGGTTGCCGCAGCTTTCAGTGCAATACTCTTCGGCCCCTGTCCCATGATACTTACAGTCGCTGCGCCCGGTGCAGCTTCAGCAACCATGTCCTGAATCTCATTTTCTGAAAGAGCATAGCTAAACACCTTAAACTCATCAATCATGCCGTTAAACTGATGGTGCCATAGAGCATCCCCTAAGTTTTCTTTGGTTACAGGATTTAATCCCCGGTTGAACCAGTAGCATGCAGCCAGCTGGTTTGATCCCCAGTGGTCACTGTACCTGGAGTTAAATGCCTGCCAGAAATACCCGGGATTACCATTTTGATTCAGTTCCAGAATCTTATTACCATTCAGATAGACCTGGATGATTCCTTCCTTAAATACATAGGCAAGATGATTCCATTTGGTATTGTCTCCCTTAAATTCTGCTCCTCCATTGGTAAAGAGATTGCCGGGAACACTTCCGAATTTTGCAGCTGCACCTACCCAAAGGGTATCCTTCCACCAGTTTACACCATGCCCAAAACTTGAACCAAAAGAAGCAATTATCATGCCCGGATCAGCTACCTTTGCCGGATCATTCCCTTTAAACCATAAAGAATAAGATGCCTCGGTATATTTATAATAATATATCAGCGGTGACCCTGAAACCTCATTTACATATGGATGAAATACACTATCCATAAATATGGAGGAGGGTTCATAAATACCGGAACCCGGAATCACTTCATATGGTTCAAACCTGGCGGCATTGCCTAATGCACTCAGGCCTGTTGCTTCAATCGAAGCGTTGATCAGCGAATCACTTTTCCCGGTAACTTCATCAGCCGTCCATCCATTTGTTGCAGATTCAAACTTCATGTGGATCAACATCCTGGATTCCATGGTTGTCACGCTGTCTGTTACAGCAGTACCGTCAACACCACCAGCTACAGGAACCAGTTTGAGATAATACTTTGTATTTTCAGTAAGCCCATCAAGCAAATGATATGTTTTATTATCCAGAACTGTTGTATCAGCGAAAGAGCTGATCGTAGTGTAAGTCACATTATCCATTGACCACTCAACACGGTAACTGTCAGCACCGCTGGTGGTTAGTCTTATAGCAGCAGATGTAGGTCCTACGGCTTCAATTCCCAGAGTACCGGTGGCCTGGGGAAAAGCCTTATTTACGGCAAACAGGTTGATCAAAAAGATCAGACTTATTGCCAATGATTTAAATATAATGTACATGTTTTTCATAATAATAGTTTTAATTAGCTGGTGAAAAAATAATTAACTGGATCAGATGGATATCAGGAATTCATGAACCGAACAGGAAATTGAGATAGTATCCTCTCCTTCTATCAATTTTGCATAAAATCATCTGCCGGAATAAATTTTTTTCATGGTGGTCTGATTTTTTTCATGGTTTCAGGTTTTAGTTAAACATTAATGATTCAATGAAATGTGATAAGTATGATCAGCTTTCGTAATATCTATACCAATGCCGTGGTTTTTTTCAACGATTACCAGGTTTATAACTCGTTCAACCGGCATACCCTTAAATCTACCCTCAGGATCAGAAATTTTTAATTCCTGATTCCTTTCATTCCACTTAAAAGCAATCCTGCAGTAAGCCCCCTTTTCATAATTGTAATTATCCCCCTCATCCTCATATAAGATAAACTCACCATCTCTTCCTGGATAAATTCTCAGCTCAATCGAATCAGTAGTTTTTTCCATGGCATATTGGATGAACGGTCCCATTGGAATGATTGATCCGGCTCTTACAAAAAGAGGCATAATATCAAACGGGGCATCTGCAGAGATCCATTGGCCGCCATTAAAATGAATTCCTGTCCAGAAATCAAACCAACCCCCTTCCCATTCAGGAAGGTAAACGTTCCGGGTATCAACTCCTGCCTGAACTACCGGGCATGCCATGATTGCAGGGCCAAACATGTACTGGTCGGATATATCATAAACCGCAGAATCATACCTGAAATCCATAACAAGCGGGCGCATAATTGTATAATCCTCATGAGTTACCATACCTGCCAATGAATATATATATGGCATAAGACGGTACCTGAGGTTATCAAATTTAAGCTGGATGTCGTATGCCGAATCTCCTGGTTCACCGAAATACCAAATCTCACGGGGTGTCTGGGCACCGTGCACACGGAACAAAGGACAAAATGTTCCAAACTGATACCACCGTACAAAAAATTCATGATAAGCCGGATCCTTAACACCCTCCGGGAATTTACCATTCCTGAACCATTCGTGGCTGTTTATAAAAAATGCCCCGATGTCTGAAGTCCAGTAAGGAATTCCTGTTATTGAAAAGTTCAATCCTGCAGGTATCTGGTTTTTAAAGACTTCCCATGATGCCGACACATCTCCCGACCATGTGGAAGCAGCATAGCGCTGCTGACCTGTAAAAGCAGAACGGGTAAGAATAAATACCCTTTTATCTGATGTCACCGACCGCTGACCTTCATATAATCCTTTCGCCTGCATAAGTGAATATGTGTTAAGATACCTTGCAGCACTACCTGTTGAGGGTTTCATCATGGTTTTATAGTCATCTATATCTGTTTCCCATCCGTTTATCTCCGGTTCAGTTGCATCGGCCCACCAGGCATCCACCCCGTAATCAAACAAACCCCGTTTAGCCTGCTCCCAATACAATTCCCTGGCCTTCGGATGATATACATCATAATACCTTCTCACTTCTGCCGGGTAAAGAAAACCGGCTGAATCCATTTCGGTATAATCCCTGCTGCCCGGTTCAAGACAGGGCCAGACAGATATCAGAATATGCACATTGTATTGATTATGAAGCTGATCTATCATAGCTACCGGATCTGGATACCTATTCCTGTCAAATTCTTTAGCTCCCCAGGAATCCGGCCAATACAACCAATCCTGAACGATCACATCCAGTGGAACATTTCTTTTACGGTATTCCGCAACTGTATTAATAACCTCCTGTTGTGTTGTATACCTGGCCTTGGACTGGATCAATCCATATGCCCATTTAGGGAACAAGGGAACCTGTCCCGTTAATTTCCTGATACCCGAAACAATCTGATCAACCTCAGGTCCGTAAATAAAATAGTAATCAATCCCGTCAGCCACCTCAGACCAGAAACTGGTGCATTCACCATCTTCAAATCGTGATAAGGAGTAATTATCCCAGAAAATGCCATATCCTTCTGAGGAAATCATTACAGGTATGGCCACTTCCATATTATGCTGGAACAGGTCAACACTATAGCCACGCCAGTTCATGATGCCCTGCTGGTGCTGCCCAAAACCATATATAGCCTCATCTTCCTTCAGGATGAAATATTGCTTTACAGAAAATGCCATATCCCCTCCGTATGAAACAGGCACCATTGACCTTGGTAACTGGTCTACTTCCTTCAGAAGTATTTTTCCTTCATCGGAATAAAAAGATACTGCGGTTGTTTTTTTATTTATCCGTATCTCCGTTTTGTCTGTAATTAATGAAATATATTTAACCGAGTTTTTTATATCCCAATCAATATTAACCGGAGTAAATGCAATACAGGAAAGGCTTTCATCCTCTATTTTCACATCAACATAATGATACCTGATATTAAAAATATTCTCATCAATCACCCTGATCTTAAGATAAACTGAATCAAAACTGAATACAACCTCATGGTCGCTCTGTTCTAACAGGTTTTCAGGTTTCAGTTCACAAGATGAAATTCCGGTTATCAGAAAAAAGAACAATCCGGGATAAACAATTTTCTTCCTCAGCTCCCTGGAAGGGCCAAACCTGATATGAAAAGAAAATGATCTGATGTTCCAATTTTTACCTTTCCGGGCTTTTTGATTATTCCGGTTGTAATTATCTGTTTTTCCAAAATTCTAAAGAAATCGGAATGTTTGAGTGGAAAAATCTCACAAAAGGGGTGACAAAAATAACTTGCTGGATTATATGAATAATTCGGGGTAATATTCGGAATTGACTCCAAGATTATTTAACCTCCGGATAACATTCGCAGGTTGACTCAAAGATCATAAATCCTG